>Ga0126342_10005004_pt1 | contig 22929 bp, 18 predicted proteins | sample Cyp1metagenome_FD_92528 | JGI IMG/M metagenome (GOLD analysis project Ga0126342, IMG submission 92528) | Coral microbial communities from Lord Howe Island, Old Settlement Bay, Australia - Cyphastrea 1 metagenome | ecosystem: Host-associated > Invertebrates > Cnidaria > Coral ...
CAAATCTGTGTAGCATCCCTCCAAGAAAGTGTAACATGAGTCTACAGCAGATTCCATCGATGATGCAATAATGCTTGAGAAGATGGTCGTATTACTTCAGCAAAGTGTGCTACCAATTTATGCTGTTATTCTAGGACATGGCCGAACATTTCAAAATTGAAACACACAGTCTTGATCCTCAGACCCAGTATTTTCATAGCTGCAGTGGTTAAACGATAGGTTCCTGCAAGCTTGAACGCATGAAGGCACCGAACGGCCAATGTACAAAAAGGTGCAAATGGCTGAAAGTGACCAAAACCAAAAAAACCTTGGAAAAAACACCAAAAAAAAAAATCAGAGAGTCTTGGCTGGGACCAAGAGTCTAGAAATATTGTGTTTTTTTCTCCCAATGTGTTTCCAAGGTTTTTACCTCTTTTCAGAGAGTCTTGGCTGGGACCCCCCCCTTCCAAAGAGTCTAGAAATATTGTTGTTTTTGTTTTTCTTGTTTTTTGTTTTTCCAAGGTTTTTAACAAGTGTGGGGTACTTCAAGGAAACTGGCACGAATCACAGGCAAAGCTGTCAAAGTGCCCTTGGGAGTGCAGTAAAACATCAGTAAAAACATCTCAACATATAATCTTAAATCATGGGAAAAACTGCACTCCCAGGGGCTGCCGTTCTGAAAACTAGGCCATGTGAACCGGGGGATGGGATTAATATGGATTAATGATGATTAATGTCAACCCCAGATTAATACACCAAAATACACCAGACTTTAAAATGTTTAAAGAACTTGGAAATCCCCCAATCGTATCCAATCGTCATCAGCCAGGTCAGCCATCCCGGGCCTCCGGATCCAAGCGTTGCCACTGCGTTTGGCTGCAGCCGATCCGGCGTAGCGGATCCGAGCGATCCGAGCGTCCAGGCCGTCCAGGCGACATGGGAACATCAGCGACGAAGATCCGGTGGATCGATGGGTGGAATGGCTATGAATCACCAGGACAAATGATGGCATCCATGGGGATGTTATATGGATGTTATGGATGTTATGGAATATGTCACGGGATATTTCATGAATATTTTATGGATTTTTATGGAACAAATCATGGAATACATTGGTTCATACCGGAGGCATCCGGAGGCAGAGGAGATGGATTGAATGACATGTTTTGCCTCAATTTCTCTGGAAAACCTGGAGCTGATGGGATCAGAAAATTGACAGTTGTGATGTATTGATGACTTTTTAATATGCATAGAAATGATGGCTGAAGACGGTTAAGATGGGGTCTGTTTTTCTACTCTCCAGGAGCCGCCAATCACCTGGAGTTTCCCGCTGGCTGTTTTGCAATTATAATGCGCACCAAAGATTGTCGAACTATAAGCAAGTACTATGGAGAATGAAAGTAATGAAAGGCTGGTTTTTGTGCTGGCACATGCTGGTAATTAGGTTAAAACCATCCACCAGCTTTGTTGGAATCATTGGCCCCTGTCCCAATGATGAGAACAGTTTTTTAGAACGTCTTTTCGCCACCTGACCTAACAGTAAAAAACTCGAGCACTAAAGCGCGGAGCAGGAACACTGTAGTTGAATCCATTGTGTGTGAAACTGGGTGTGTGCAACAAGATCGTTAGATTATGTTAGATCATGCAAACATCAATGGATTGGTTTAAGGGAAAATCTACAGGAAACCATTGTTTTTACCATCAAATTGATCGGGCTTTCCTGTAAATTTTCCCATCATCCAATTCTATGGGATATCATGGGATCTCGGCGCCTGATCAAAGGAACCTGTTTTGGCCCCAAGAATGGATGGGTTTATAATGGTTTATAATGGTTTATATATATATATATAAAAATGGATGGTTTATATATAATACATTATAATACTAAATTATACTAAATTACTAAACTTGTGTTTCTGCCCATGCAGGCAAGCACGTCCGAGAGCTTGATTGAAAACAAAAAAACAGTTTTTACGCCACAGTTCGGCATTCTGCGAGGAAAAAAATCACTCTTTCACACATTGTGAGGATATGTTTCTCTCACCCAGGACCCAGCTGAAAACATGTTCATGTAATTATGCAACGGGAATTCAACAGATGAGAAACACCCCGTGCGGAGCATATGTATTATATAATTATATATATACATGTGTGTGTGTTTATAAGATGACCCAGTGTCTAGCCCAAACTCAAACAAAGAGAACAAACAGAATCAAAGGCTATACAGATAGGAGAAAGTAATGACCTGCACATGCATATTAATATTTTAAATCATAGTGTAGCAGAATCAAACGGAACTGGATATGAGGCACGAATACCTTGACTTTTTGACCTGAATTTTCTATAGAACCCGGTAAAGTGACAACGCAAGGAAACCAACTTGCTTGCGTCAGCACAGTATGAGTGACAGAATCATGTAGACATGATGAGTGCCCCCAATATTTCACCAGGATCTACGGTGAAATTTCGCTTCCCCCTGCGCACAAGGTTGGGTGATGCTCTTAACGCATCCCGAAAATCTGCTCGTCATCTCAACCAATCCCCAGTACCCTCTGGTAAACTAACAGTTAACAGTTGTCCCATTAAAAATGGTGATTTTACATACTGTAGTTCTGTTAGTTTACCAGAGGGTATGCTTGAAAAACACTGGATAGTCCATCTGTAGCTGATAAAACATGAGTGTTTTCTGCTTATATCTCCGGCCTGGGACGGTCCAACATTAACACCACATGGCTGATCTTGGACGCCCATGGCCCCATGCCTGAATATATCATATGTTTATCATGTTCAGCAAGTAAAAAAAATGGCAAACAATTCAAGTAATCCCTTAATCCCTTCCACCTAATATCAAATATTAGATCCAATACTAATAATTATTGGTATTAGATCCCATCCACCTAATCGATCAAATACTAATACCCCCAAGAAACTTATGGTTTTGGATCTTCTATTCATTTCGGGTCATCTCAGGAGCTGATTCTAAAGAGTTGCACTACAGCAGGAATATTGCTTTTGGTTTGGGATAATTCATGTCATATTCACGAGAATTCAAAACATCAAAATCCAAATTCATGATTACTTCCTATAAGATAAAGATCCATAAAACATAATTTTGTAGGCATCCAACCCCAAGAGCAAATGCCGCTGACGCCAAGAGGCGAAAAAACCCAGCTCCACTGGATGGGAGCACCTCAAGGAGTGCGTAGGATAGCGCGTAGTAATTGGAGAACCATTCATACTGAATCTAAATAATCCTACTAAATAGTGGGATAATATTTTGGATAATTTATCATTGGGTAAATGCTAATCCTACTAATCAATTAGTGTAGGATACTAGCTGGAGAATATGGGATAGTAGGATGGTAGGATAGTATAGGGATAACAATGGATGATTGTATGCTGGTTACTGACTCTTGGGACAATCATTGGTTTATAAATGTTTATAAGGCTTAATGGAGAATTAACTCAATGCCATCGTCACCGTCGTCACCATACCCAAGTATGAGGTTTAAGAAATTGGGCATACCCCGTTCCCATCCCCTAGCTATAGGATGATGTAACATGAGCCCCCGGATCATGGGATGCTTTAATATGTTTATGACAAACCTCGTTTGCCACAATACGCTGGCCATCGCTCACCACCATAAACCTGTGGTGTTGGGAATCGCTGCTGGGGCGGTGATTCCCTAGAGGCAACGATCAGTAAGATTTACAAGTGGCAAATTCTGACACCTTGAAGTTTGCCACGCATCGACTTCAACGCACTCTTGGAGTCCGAGAATGGTCATCATGTAATTGATCTTTGCTTGTGGGAAAAACTGCTGTAGTATGATTTTATGTATGAATATCCGTCTCAAGGATTTGCTTAAGTGCACAGCACAAACCAAGTTTATCTATCTATCCCGTTTTGGTTCCTCAGTCCTGATGGGTTTCACATTAGGAAAAACGCATGTTATCAAAATCAGGAAATCCAATGACTCTTGGTACCCCTCAGAGAACACATCACAATAATTGAACAGTGGTAGGCATTCCAAGACGTTTAGTTAACAACTGTGACAGCTATCATGGGGCCACGGGTATGGCAAATGGACATCCAAAATCAAATGGAAATTACATAAGAGTGCTGCGGTAAATCCATAGACCACTCCTTGTATTACCATATAGAGATGGGTGGTAAAAACCATGTAAACAACATGTAAAATCCCATAAATGTCATTGGGTCAATTCTCCAGAGGGGAATGGCCTGCTGGTGGTGCTTTTCTCCCCGTGGAGTTGGTAGGATCGACGGCATGAAAAAAAAAGTTGATTCACCTTGTTCTACAATAAACACAACAAATCACAACAATCAAAAACACGGTAATATACAATACAATACTCATTAAAATTAATTAAATATATATAATTACTGTATATCATGTTATATTGTGTTTATATTGTAATACAACGTGGTGTGCTATGTGTACTCTTACCGTTGACTTCAAGAAAATTACTTTACTTTGAGTGATCCCCACCGTGACGAATGATTTGGAATTTTTCTGACATCTCATCTGGAAGTAAATGTGGCATATATTTTCTGACATTCTATTATGGCAGTCTATCTGGCATCTATTCTGACATCCTATCTGGCATCCTTTCTGGCACATTCTATCTGGCATCTATTGTGACATTAATTATGGTATCTATTCTGCCATTCTATCTGGCATTCCATCCGATATTCTATTCTGGCATTCTATCTGGCATCTATTCTGACATTCTATTCTGCCTTTCCATCTGGCATTCATTCTGGCATTCTTACTGGCATTCTATCTGACGTTCTATTCTGGAATTCTATTTGGCGTCAAATCTTGACATTCTCTCTGATATGGGCACTGCCGGACCTTAAACGCGAGCGCCAGATCTCAGTGGAGTATAGAATATCACAAACGGGTAACGAATCAACTCAGCCATAATAATTTAAGGGAAACGTTGCAGGAAAGCCTGCTGCTACAGTAACCATTTTAACAACACGGGGGTTCCTGTGATCTACCCTGCATATCCTGTGATCTACCCTGCGTATCCCTGCGTCCAATTCCGGGAACTAATTCACCCACCTGAAAAGCTCGGCCACTTTGGGATAGTTGCCCCTACGGTCGCCATCATTCCTAGATTATCACGATGATGTCGTTATTATGGCAATCAAACCGCATTATACACCCATCAGTTTCAGAGAATTGTTAGAAATACGGTGCAGATGTATCCCATCAGATTTGCCGCAAGGTTATGATAATTCAATTCCCATTCGATCCTCATTTCATCCCCAGGCTGAACCCATCTCAACCACACCACCGTCCCTACGGTCCCCGCTGGTTCCAGACTTCGTCTGGCAGCCGAGGTGAAGATTGTTCCAGACCTTCGATCGAATCGCCAAGGGCCGATGTTTTGTTGGGGGGTAACAAAATCACCATTGGTTATTTTTCTTCGATAAAGCATATGTAAAAAAAAAAACGAACCTGTTTCAGAATACCCATTGTTTGTGGGGTTCACAGGGTTTAGAAACAGCGCGGATTAAGCGGAAAAACGGATATGATGCAGGTTTTAACCAACATGTACATGTTGGTGAAGGCACCCAACCACTGAATAAGTCCTTGGGGATCATTGTCATCATGCTATGTGTGGTCTGTTCATCTCTATTCACCACTTTTTTGCGCTGATTTCTCTGGAAAAAAACTTAGGTCACTCACACTTGTTTCGCTAGTACTCTCCATATGTGGGAAACATCTACAAATCATCTCGGGAGAGGAGACGGGAATGTGTGAGCCCCACTGGTAAAGCTTCCAATCGCGATAATTCATGGCAAGGGTATAGGGCATATGTACGGGTATAGTAAGGATATTACATATTCCTCCACCACTGAGCATTTGTGCAGGTGGCTAAATCCAATCCCTATGACGCAATTTGTGCAGTGATTCACCGCTTGTTTTTGATGGTTACTACCCGGCGTGAGCAGCACCACAAGAGAAGTAATAATGGATGTCATATCATATCAATTAACTGTATATATGTATATAAATATATCTCGGCCATTTATAGTTGAACAACCATTAAGTGTATATATATATATACGTAGCTCTAGCTTACCATGTGCAACATTACTTGTTTTCCACATCAACTTACCATATATGGTTTCCAGATACATCATGCGTTACAAACAAATAAAAAAACAAGTAAAAACAACTATAATTTCCATAAAGTAATGGTATCAAATAATATCAAATAAAATGCCCAGTTACAATTTGCAATGATATTCTCAATGTATTCCCAATGATATTCCCAGTGTCCCATGATATCACCAGGGGCTCCTCAACGTTGAGATCTCTGGCAGTCCATGGTATAACGAATGGGGGTCGAATGCGATCTTTTAATGTCCACCGTGCTGTCCACCTGTTGATATTATCATTACTATCATATGATGTTCACAATGGCATTATCACTATCGATATATCATTAATAATGATATTATATGTTGATTTGATCATTAATCACAACTTTCATGGCATTGTCATGACTGTCATTATCACAATGTTCATGAAAATTACATCTATGAATCTATACAATGTTATTATCATTGCTCCCTCTCTCCTCTCTCTTCCATCGCCATCTGTCATATCATTGCTGTTGTCATTATCTTATGTATTACCATTAATTATCAGTAGTGGTGACCTGATCCCCCTCATTTTAGATACTCCCCAATCAAACCCATGGTTTAGCAGCGGATTTCTTCATATATAGGTGTCCCTTTTTGGGGTGTATTTGATATGACCGGGGCATGTGAGCTTCTTGATGTGCAACTGTGTGTGCATACAGAAGGACAGTATGAAGTGTTGGCATACGAGAATGAACATGATGACACATAATAACCAACAAAACACACACACATATATATATATATATATATAATGAATATCAAATTTATCAATTAAACATGTTTTTAATCTTGCATTCAGCATTCCATAGCTATCCATTATGATGCTCAATTGAACTGCTACCATGGGTCATATCCTAAAATCATCGAGGTGTTTTTTTGGACACCCAGCGACTCAGAAGCGTCTGGAAAAAACAACAGTTGATTTATTTAGGTCCAATAACTCACTCTTGTTTTTGATGCTTGTAACATCCTATAACTTATAGCTTAAACTAACGTGGTTTACCAACCAACAAACAAAACTGAGGGGCCCCACATTGTAAATCCTGCTTATCTGACAATCAGTTGCCCACACGTCTGATGCAGGAGAGCATGAAAATGTGCATCAAAACGAGGTCGCGGCGATCCAGCTGAAGGCACCTTTTTCTGCCAGCTGTGAGTCGCGTTGCGAGGTTCCTACCAGGGCAACTAGAAACATTGCTCCATTAATCCTGGGGATCCTGGTGATCAACACTCTGGAGTAAACTGGGTGCATTGAGAATTTCAAAGAGATAACTGACATACATCATATTAGAACTTCGGAAGGGCCCCGGAAACCGGAATACTCTTGGCTTGTGATTCTGATTCTTAGTGTCAAACTAGTGAACAAATTCCGAATATGTCGAGGTTGCCAGGTTGCAGAGCTTGGAGCCCTGATGTGAGGTGTCAAATTGGTTCAACATTGCGCTCCGCAGATCTCGCCCCGAACTTCGAGTTGCCACGGACCTGGGAGAAAAACACGGCTCGTTCATGGTGAAGCACTGCCACTGCGCCAATGGTCCGCCCAGATTCAAATCTTTAGTGCCTGTTCATCTTGCTTCACCAAAGATTGTAGAGTTGAGATGACTTGGGCGTTTCCTGAAATTGGGGGTTTCTCTTTTCAGCATTGGGTTTCCTGAAAGAAGACATCTGGGTGGCTTGCCTTGAATGATCTCCCACGACTAGGCATCCATCAAGCCAGCACGATTGGCAGCAATGGAGGCCTGACCCCCAGCCAGGCCAGTTTCGGGGTGACATTGGACTAAGCTCTGGGAATGACAAAATGCGTGGCGCAAAATCTTTGTAATTTGTTTGGGGAACTGGGAAGGGCAAGTCAAGTCGGAAAAACATCACCCAGAAACGAGTGATTTGGCCATTGCCAGCGTTTAACTATATTATATAACACATATAATATGCATAGATAATATTGCATGCAATAGCCATAATATACATACTTATAATTTATAACTTATAACTTATACTGGTTGGTGGTTTTAACCATCTTGAAAAATGTTGGTAAAAATGGGAAGGATTATCCCATATATTCACCAACCAGTATAGAAATAGTCATTGTCTTTCCTAACATTTGAAGGATAGCTCCCTCTGCCGCTTCCCGACCTGGATCCAGGACTCCAGCAACAAGGGCAGACCTCGAACTTCGCTGAGAAGCTGAAAAAGCTAAGCGGCCCTTAAGTATTTCAAGTCCATCCCCATTTTAAAGAAACCTTTATATGATCTTATATGTGTATAATTGTATAATGATTGACGTTTAAATCATATTAAAATCTAAACGATGGAAAGGATTGATGTAGACAATCACCTTTTTTAGTGATAGATTTGGATATCAATGATATAAGAATTGATTGTGAGAATGCCATCAAACTCAGATTTTTTTTGACAACAAAAAGCTGACAGATCCGCACAGATCGGCCTAACAACAGCATGGCGGTTCTGCTGACGCCCCAACTTCCTGGTCTGGCTTGGGTCCCAAACATCATGCACTTTTAAAGGCTGAAAAAAAGAAAGTACATGAAAGTATTCATTGAGTTTGAAAATATGTGTTCATATGGTTTGGAAGTCTCGAAATTGCAAAGTTGAATGATTTGGGCTCATCATCTTGAATTTGAACATGGATAGTCAAAATTAGTGCGCAACGCATCCCAAACATTTTTCCGTCAAGTTGTGTTTTAACTTTAACCTAGAATGGTCGGAGGTATCCTGGCGTAGACCCAAATTGACCCAAATGACCATGTCAAATTCCTCCTTGACTATGCTGGTTTTGCATCTAAAAAGTTGCGGAGTGTTGGATTTTGAGTCGCTTTGATCATCAGAAATCTCTGAAGAATTCACCAAGAGCAGCAACCGCCCTGGCCCCAAAGGGTCCCCAAAGGAAGGAGTACAGAAACGTGGCGACGCCCCCCCGCAGGAACTGCCAGTAGAGACCTGGTCGTGGCAACCTACGACGTAGAGTGTGGCTAGCCCAAAGATGCCCAAAGCGGGCCTTATAAATATATATATTTCATAATATTGTAATATATTATAATTTTATAATATATATATATAATATATTATGATGAAAATTAAAACATATATATATATATGCACACGGCTAAGTTTCAAATCAATCCTTTGACTCAGAAATACCAAAAGCAAGTATGTACATGTGAAACAAAGAAACCTAGTACAGCACATGCGGTTACTATATAGATACAGTAATATAGGTGTATATATATATATGTGAATCTGATAGCTAGATGGAACCCATGACTAGAAATCTAATCACTAGCCCCTTTCCCAATGAAATAGCCGCAGAAGAGGGTCCCTTTCCAAGATCATCCAAGATCCAACTACCCAACTACCCCGGCACCGGTGCAGCGCCTGCCAAGCACAGGGTGTGCTCTGCCAGGACCTTACCAATCGCCATTTCTGAGATGATCACATGGGAAACCCTACCCAAACCAAACATTTCAATGGTTGTTTCATTGTAAGCATACCATAGTATAATAGTATACCCTGAAGATATCAGATTTCCCGAAACATGGATAAAGAATGGATAAAGCAGGACTGGAAACATCACGGCTCTACCACCCACTCCGCAGGCTGCGGCCTTGGATGAACCCATGCCATCCTGCTGCCAATGTCCATTCCTACCCAAATCAATCCGGGCCCTTGAGAGAGAGGGGATTCAACCTGCCACCATTGGGACCATTGGACCATGCTGGAAATTTTCATATCAAACTCATCTGCAAACCGACCCAAATGAGTGATTCCAAGGGTACAGTACCTGAACTATAATTAAATAATATTATATATGCTATATACGACTCATTTGCGGGGAGCTGTGTGTATCCATGATCTCTTGGATGCCAAAAACATCCTTACTAAGCCTTACTCAGCTGGGGCTGTTTAGCCACGCTGGCCACAGCACCCAATTTGCTGGCACTCCCTAAAGCAACATGAACCTCCAAGAATAGGGTCTGGAAAAATAGCTTCACAAATTGGATCTTGATATTTTATGATATTTCATGATATTTCTATACAGTATGTTTGGTTTCCATCCAATTGTTAGTTTTTATTCTCGAGGTGTGCATCACCCACTTTGTCAGATATACGAACAAATTATTTATACTGGTTACATCTGCAATGTTCCTGAGTCAGAATGGTTGGTACCACTGCCGTCAGTCATGTTCCGGTGTTTTCAAAACACATGCGCACAAGTAGCATGATATAGTATTATAGGGTGTCTGAAAATTAGGGGACAAAACTGTCCAATTGCCACTTGAAGGCGTACCATGCATTTTTTCAGACAAACCCAAATATCACATTGTTGGCAATACATCCTATATGAAAATATACCAGTTATCTCAGATCCCCCCCATCAATTCGTTAGCTAGTTTCCCAACATGTTGCTGGTTAAATCAGGTTAAATCATGTTGAATCACCATTGTTCATTGGTGAAATATCCTTATTATATCATTACATCCCCAGCTGTTGGATGATTTTCCCATGATATCCGTCTGATATCCTTTGGTAAATTCCCAATGTTTTCATACTAAAACTATCGAACACCCTATTTTGATCTATTTTGGTTGTTTAAACCTCCATGTTCAAAAGTAAATCCCCACTACATTGCCATATTATCGCATAGATGTGTTGATGGTCACTGTCCCATATGTCAAGTACACCCAAATGATCTATTTCAGTTGGTATGAAGTATCCCATCACTTTTCAAAGGAACATCCTCATGAAATATCCCCAAATCCAAACCCAAATCTATCATTCATACGGTTTTATCCCACATCTTTGAGGCTTGTTCTCTGGTAAACTGTAACAGGTTGCTATTGAAAATGCTAATAGAAATAGTTGATTTACCCATTAAAAAATGGTGATTTTCCATGATGTCCCATGATTTCCCATGATTTTCCATGATTTTCCATGATTTTCCATGATTTTCCATCGTTATGTAAGCGTTTACCGGAGGCTTAAAGTCCCATACCGCCGCGCCTGATCATCCAGCGCGTCAAGCCGTTCACGGCAATCTTGGCGCCCAGCCGCGCGTTGGACCTGCAGAAAAACCGCCGATTCAACGATGACCGACCAACAAAACATGAGAAAACTTATGTTCAACGCCAAAAAAAAACATAAGTGAACCATATACATCAAAATGATATGATATTCTTGTTCAAAACTACAAAACATCAAAGATATATGAAACATTGAGAAACTACAATCTACAGTATATAATGGGAAGTTGACAACTGAATTCGGAGAGGAAAGAAGTGATTCAATCGATGAAAAAAGCAGGATTCAGTACGATTCAGTCGTCAAACAAGAAAGTAGTGACACATGAAATTCACGAGCCGAGCCAAAAAGCAAACCAGGATTCGACCGACAAAAAAAAACGACGTGTGTGATCAAACCCAAAATAATCAAACAATATCAAACATATGAATATTCAATATGCAATATCCAACAATCAGGATTTGACGCAGAAAGAACAATCCTAACAACAAAATGGTTCTTACAATCTGGTCCTGCTGATGCGATGTCGTAGTGGCTTCCAAGATATCGAAACGCGGCTAGGCTCCCAAACAAAGCACAAAGTCTTGCTTCCACAAAGTAGGAGGCTGCAATCCCCATACCTTAGACCGAAGGAGAAAACAAAAAACAAAACTTGCCACCCTCACCATGAGTAGAGTACAGTAGTGGAAAATGTCCTCATGCCCACATGGTTTTCACTTGCAGCAATATATTTAAACTTGCCTAGATGATTTAGCCCATGAGACATTCAGTCACTAGTATCTTCAACTTCTCAAACCTTCCTGTTGCACGCCATGCAACATCTGCCCGAATCTGCGCAGCCAAATGCCCAAGTTGCTGTTGCTTGCAGCTCGTATGAGGGCTTCCAGCAACCTGCAGGGGCTGCTCTGGGATACCCTCCGAGTGCATAAGCTGTTTAGATGCTTACTGGACACATGTAGAAATTATTATGGGTTTCAATGCTACCAAACAAGTTGCTCGAAATATGTGTGCATGTTTATTTTGATGGTATATCACAGGGTAAAATGATTTATATATATATATGTATCTATGTATCTATGTATGTATGTATGTATGTATCTATCTATCTATGTATGTATGTATGTATGTATGCATGCATGTACGTGGTTCAAAGAATACCAAAGTCATCTAAGAATGATTTATAAACAAACCCACAAAAGTTGGAAATGAAGCGGACTTGTCAATTTCTCCTACGCCGTAGTAATGCACATTTTCTAGAGACATGTGGATGATATTTTCCCTTGAAATGATGCATGTTTGATACTTGGTGGTTTGCTGATCCAATGTTTAAAATTTACCAGCAGTTTACCAACCACCCTTAGTGGGACCTATGGTCTTACCATGAAAGAAATCATCAAAATGCCATGAGTCCAGAAAATAGCTATGGAAACTGGACCATTTACAGATGATTTACCTATTCTCTCTCTCTCTCTCTCTCTCTCCATCGCCTTCAGACCAAATAGTATATATATATATAAATCATCATTCAAATTACCATCAAAATCACAGAGGCATGGAGTAAACCTGTTGAACTGGATGGTAATTTAATGATGATTCATATCCCAATCATCATTAATTACCATAAATTATCTTGGGCCATAAATCCAGGACTGTTTGGCAAAGCTGCAAGATGCCTACAGGCCAGGGGGTCTTCCCTCAAGATCTGCAACTGGATTCCAGCGCGCTGCAAAGCATTCTCCAACAGCACGCGCCTGGGGTGGGGAAATCCTGGGGAAATTCCCTCGGAAAATGATCGTAAAACAACTGGTGGAAGTAAAACAATGATAGTTGTAGTGGTAAAACAGTTGATATAGGTAGAATTATTAGATAAACTATAGTTGATATTATCATCTACAACTGGTGGTATCTACTATAGATGATAGTTGATAGATGAATTAGTAGATAGTTGGTTGATGAATTGGTAGTTGTAATGTGGGTAAAACAATGCCATTTTTACCACCCATTTGGGAATGGTAACCCTACCACCTATAAAAATGGTGATTTGGGGGTTGGTTTATGGCATTGTTTCACCCACATTACAACTGGATACAACTGCTGGATTTTCATACATAGTTCTCTCTCCATCGCTGTCACCCTTCCCTGTGCTATACGGCTATTATAGTTGTTGCATGTTTTTGGTTTCCATATCTATCTTGAATTACTGTAGAGGATGCAGGGCAGGTGGGCCATCCCCCCTACTAGACATAACGGCCCTGCCATGAGTTGGAGGAATGGTGGTATGACAATGTATATAGAAACCACCGGAGTCAACAAAAAAGGAGATATGAGATGATATAGCTTGATACAAATACAACATACAACCAGAAAAAAATAGAGTTATAGTGGAATGAGCAGCTGGCAAGGATCGCAACTAGTCATGCCATGGAATGACCACCTGGGGTCTCCAGCAGCCGGGGTGCAGAGAAGCGATTCAGACCAGTGGCCTTGGGCAGTCACTGGTCACCTTTTCCACTGGTGGTGAAGAACTATTACCACTGGTAGCCAGTTAAAGAAATAGATGTGGAAAAGGATGTTAAATAGTTGAATGATGTTGAATGCACATGTCACATGTCTGCTTCCGAGCTACAATGGGATGCAATGGCCAGCCAGCCCAGTCGGGTTTGAATGGACAAAGGAAGAAAGGACCAATATGGGACTGTCTGAACATAGGCTATACTAACGATATAAACCAGTCATGGTCATAGAAATGGGGGAAAATGGTGATAATCTTGGGGGGCCCATAATATTCAAAGAAACCCACATGGAATCACATGGAGTTCAAAAACACAGCGTTGAAAGCCTTGACCTATCTCCATCCGTCAAAAGGCTGGAGATCAGTCATTGGAAGGGCGTTCTTTCATTACATTGATTGTAGGACTTGCAGTCAAAGTTTTGAAGTATCAATGTCAACATGTGTCAACTCTTAGCAACCTTAAACATAAACCATCTGGAAAATGTGAGCTTGCACATATTCAAATATCATCAATTATAGTGATGCATCGGTTGTGAATATAAATCAACACCACTAACCACTAGACACTTCATTTAATATACAGTAAGCATTGGATGCATTGGTATTTAACTCCATGTGTTTTGAAAGTTATATGGCTATTTATCAATACCTTGTTTGATACCATTTAGGGGGATGAACATCCATTTACCAACTATTCTCTTCTGTTCACCAGGGGTTTTCTAGGTTTTGACCCATCCCCAAAAAGCATAAGGTTTACCACATTGTTTACCCTCTACTAATTTAACATAGCTATTGAAAATGACCATTTATAGTGGATTTTCCCATTAAACATTGTGATTTTCCATAGCTATGTTAGTTTACCAGAGGGTACCATATTGTTTACATTTTTTTGTGGCCACTGAGCTTGTGTCGCAGTTGTGGAAAATTTCGACCCTGAGCGACCCTGGCCACTGAATCGCCCACCTGGGGTCGGTCATGGTTGTGTAAAATACATCTCCTACATCCACCATGATGTCTGCCGAGTGCTTAATATATATAATATATATATATTGTATGTATATAATTGTATGTCTATATATATACATATTAAGGAGAAGGGATTTGTATGGATTAGTAATGTTAGTACCCTTGGGTATTCCATGAACGTTTTGGAAGAGTTGGTCATGTTCATCGTGAGGCCTGTCACAGGTGAGTATTGTCACTGATGCCAAGGAGGATCCAACGATTCTCCAAGTCATGGTGATATATGGTGATACAAATATGGATGATATATGGATGATATATGGTGATGTCTAACCATTTTTATGGATGATCTATGCTGATATAAACCATCCTCAGTCATGGGACCCATGGGAAGGACTATTGGCTTTATCACATTGAAGAACAGCGGCACCCCTCCGTTTCCTGGCCCCTGCTTCGCGCAAATGTCCTGCAAGTCGTTTCTTTCGTTTGCGCACTTCTGCAAATCAATCAAACAATCCAAACAAGATTGGATTTCAGTTTGTATATCCATCCATCTATCCATTGTTTAGATCTTTTTGGGAGACAGGCACCTGGCATCACCGTTTCGCTTTGTCAACATGTGCCTAGCTGGGCTTCCAAGCATTGAAGTTCAGGCCCATGTAGCTGGAGGCTTCCAGGGTTGCCTCGAGGCTGGATGAACGGGAACACCATGTAACCACCAAAAGCAGGAATGAAACCTCTCACCAACCTGTAATTTTGAGTTATGATAATGATATGTAACATGTAACTTGATATGGTCACAAACTTGGTGATTTATGATTGGGTCAGAAACCAACTTTTGACTTTGGGGACTTTGGGGACTTTGGGGGCCTTCCTGTGCTGGCTGGTCAGTTTCAACTAAGCCCCCAAAATGCTATATAGTCAACTGCCATCATCCTCTGGTTGAATTGAATGGAACAAATGAACCAAACTGCCAACGAGCCTAAGCAAACCTAATGTACTTCCCATATTTATGCATGTTTATTTGGGATACCACTTTTATATACATAAAATATAATAATATATACGTATAGAAAACACCATGATAAAGAATATTGGATATGAATGATATAAATATATAATCATATAATTGCACATGTTACACGCACACAATATTATACTGGTATGCCCAGTTTGAATGGCTAGTACTTAAACATGACCAGTGCACCTGAGCTGGCGGTTTTATGTTGTCCATCCACTGTTCCCCACCTCTGCTAAGCATTCTTTGTAGACTTGTCGCAGCTCGGCCAGAAGTTCGTTCACACTGGCGCAAGGAAGATCTCTTCGGGTAACATTCCCTTGAAAGGAAACAAGGCCAATGTTGGAAAACATGGCTGAAAACTCCACAAAACAGAATATGGATTCGACCGAGTCGTAAGAGGAACTGTTCCCTTCCCATCTTCGTTTCTGCATGGTGAGTATGTCCTGTGGCAAGACGCACCTCTCCTTCTGTGTTCTGTTGTGCGCCTTCGTTTTGCTTGCATCCTAATAAGCAAATCATTGCAAATTGCAAACAAAATACCCTAGAGATTTGGGTTACATACCCATTACGGGCAAGATGAATATTGTCCTTTTTGGCAGAATGGACCGTTTATGAGCATGGATCTTGGACCTTGGATCTATCGGTTGTTGAATGGGCATGCTCCATCCAGGATCTATTTGTTCTGAAAAACATATGTGTTTGTGTGCCTATCATATTATGTTGCAGCACCCCAAGCATGGAAACACAATTTCTCACCACAATAAAAGAGTAACTTGTCCATCTCTTTGGTGTAATTTTGCCATTTACCTCTTGGTTTCATCTTACTTTAGAACATCCAATCTATCTGGATATGTTTGAAACAGGAAGAGTTGGCCACTTTACGGGAATCAGTTCCTGTATTCCTACAGCATCTATTTACCATCTGGTTATTTAACATAGCCACATAGCCATGGAAAGATCCACCATTTATAATAGGTAAACTATCTATTTCAATGGGCCATCTATACCATGGCTATGTAACAAATAACCAGAGGGATCCAGAGGATAATTCCCATATAAATCCCCTATAAATCCCATATAAATCCCCTATAAATCACCATTATAACCAGAGGGTATCATTGGTTTCACCCACAAAATGCTGGCGTTTCCGCCTGGAGACCTCGGCCAAGGCCATGGGTGCCACCTGATGCAGACATGCACCGAAAAATGCGCAGACATGTACATATACACACATATGCAAATGTATAAATAAATATATATATATATACATAAACAATAATAATAATAATGGTAATAATAATAATAATTATTATTATTATATATATATATATGTGTGTGTGCCTATCTGTCGATCTATCTCTCTCTCTCTCTCTGTATCTATCTATCCTATCCTATCCTACCTACAGATGCACAGAAATTCTGAAATGAGCATAGTATAAGACTTGGATAGACCTGGTACATACATACGAAAGATGTTGGTTTGTTCACCCCACGCCTGTGCCAAGTCAGTCTGCAAACCCAAGAGCCTGCAGGGGTCTGAATGCAAATGTCTTGAAGTCTTGACACATTCAATCCATCCCAACAAATCGGTGATTGGAGCCATTGTAGATGTTTTTTTGGGGGATAATGGGGAATGGAACATCAACAAAATGAAATGGTTGGAGCCAATCGAGCTAAAATAATCCCCGAAACAAAGCTAAGATGAAAAGTACGATTATCAAACGCCTAGATGTGGCCATTTCTGCGGCTCCATCTATTGTTTTACATTCCAATAGTCCATCCGCAATTCTATCAGAAATGGGTAGAAATGGCTTGTATAAATCATTCCCAGGTTCCAAATTGCTGGGTTTATCACATAACTGCTAGTAATCCTATCTGCCTATATCTGCCTAATAAAGAAATGTGAATGAAATACTTACAAACTTTGATGGCCACCAAATGAATAGAATTGAATTAATGTGATCATTCTTCCTGTTCTATCCATGTCGTTGTTCTTCATATATCTTGCTGATATTTATGCCTTGCAGATATTTATGCCTTGCAAATGTCTTCCCCAGTGGTATGAGCTGCCGCCCAGGTCTCCGGCTCTTGTCTTAACTCTGGGACATCCCGATTTGCCTGCAGCGGGTGCTCATTGATGGATTGATCGCTGTCCAAAGTGTACTGGACATGAACTGTTTTTCAAGTTTTTTGGATCTGTGTGTTGTACGAATTTGTAGCAATAATTAAATAACACTTGGGAACTAAACAAATATCAAACAAGTTGAGATATACATGTAATATGCTTACTTGTATGTCATATATCTATATCTATATATATATATATATGATTATATACATCAAAGCCCCTTGCTTAAGCAAAACATACGCAATGCATGAAGTGGGCGCCCTTCGCCGAGGCCATGACAGCCATCCTCGCCTGAGTCAAAGTTTGAAGCCTCGATAGCATGCTCTGCATGGACTGCTTGACCTGCCACGAGAGAAACACCTGGAGCTGCCAAGGTTCAAACAGGGAAATACAAATCACGTCTACTTACCCAACCAAGGTTGCCACTGTTTTGAAGTGGTGGATTTTTTGAGATCTAGCTATCCGTTGGCTTGAGAAGTTCACCTGGTTCAGTCTACATTTCAGCAAGGCACCCTCCAACCGAAGATCATAGAAGTCTATGGCGGTTTCCATAGGGGGTACCCCAATAGCTGGATGGTTTATTTCAGGGAAAATCTTATTAAAATTGATGATTTGGGGGTTTCCCCATTTCAGGAAACCTCCATATTAAGTCCCACCAATGAGGGATGAACATCAATTTTCTGCGACAATCAACAACTTCACCATCCAAGGCCTGCAGAAAGCCACTGCTCCGCTCTGGTGCCGTGCTACTGGCCTAGGCCGTCAAGGGAAGAGATGCAGTGCCCATACCCTAGTGGCACAAATATGAGGTATATTGGCATATCAATAATCTACAGTATACTATATCCATCTCACCTTTGGTCTGGGATATATATATAATATAATATGGGATATAATGTTGGACGCTGATTAGTGTAGGGCCCCCCCTCAAACAATTTTGGTCTACTCATTAACTCGGCAATTTTTTGGGACCAGGTCTGGGGAATTCAGGATGATCAATTTAAGTAAGGATTTCAATTGAAATCAATCTACTTTCAATTGATTTTCCCTTTAAACCTCAAAGAAATCTATTGATAAGAAAGGATTTCAATTGAACTCAATTTACTTTCAATTCATTAGAATTTACTTTCAATTGATTTTCCTTTTATATAATTCTAAAAAACAATCACACCAATAATTTAACACGTTTTTGTGCACAATAGGGTACCATCCAAACAATTACATTATTGAGGATCTCGGTCACTCATGGGGTGCCCCTTGAAAAATTGTTTGGGTGCTGTTTTTTAATAAGGGTAAGGCATCTAATTATTTGGGGAACCTTGCATTTTTAAGGCTTTAAAATGGATGTGGTTTTCTAAAGTAAATAAACCAGCGTTACCCCAAGAAAGGTGTATAAAGGTGGATAAAGCTCCTCCTGAAAAAATTGGATGAGGAAAAGCTTTTCACAATAGAGCCCCACCCCCAAAAAGGCAGGATACTCAATTAGTCTGGAAAAAAATCACAATAGGGTACCAGGACACTAACCGGTGTACTACATTATAGATAGAGTAGTGCACATGAAAAAAATCAGTATAGCATTTTTTTTATATAATATTTTTTTTATCAGTATGAATAATCATATGCATGATCATGAATATGTAATCCACTGCCTGCTCCCCCTGCTCCCCACTCTTTTCCTGCGCAGTTTTCTTCGGCCAAACTTTGGCGCCTTTGGCGCCTCACATTTCACCAGCGGCTGCCAGCAGCTTGCAATACTCGCCACCTTTGGACACCAACTCCTGGTGTCGACCGCGCTCCTGTTCCAAATGCCAAGAGGGGGCAAGTGTTTCATCGTATGGAAAGGCGATAAGCAATACGACTCAACAGAATATCATAGACGCTGTATCTACATGGGCAAAAACAACTACCACCACCATCTATGAGTACCACCCACATCCCAGCACTTTCTCTTCCTCAGTCGCACCACAGCCAGATTCACGTCCTTCACTGTTCCATCCTGGAGCACCAGCACCTGATCTGCAACTTTGGCCATCTGTAACTGGTGTGTTATCGCCAGGATGGCCGGCATCCTGACGGTGACGCCAAGGCGGCCCGAGCTTCAGACACCAGTGATCTGCCCATCCACCAATGGAAAAATGTCCCGGATGAATAAAACCCCAAGGGTTACCTCCCAAAATAGGCCAGGCATAAAAGTATACATCCAATTCGAAAGAAACATGTCAAAAGAAACTGGGGGCTGGGGGTTGTTAATCTGCCCCCAGAAACCCTGGTTTAGTACGAGGGGATGAAATCACATATTTGGGAGCACACAATGGGGCTGTAACTAATATGAACGGGAGATGATGGGGATGGGATTAACATGGATTAACTAAAAAGGGTTTATGGTGATTATAACCGACCATAAATGCGCTTACAAAAAAATGTTAGAAATCAATACAGACCATAAAAATCATCTTATTTCACCATTTCATAGATGGATGAACCATCATTATGCCGCAATGCCCGTTTTTTTTTGGTCCATTCTGCCTGCTGGCGCGCCGCAGCTGTTGCAAGCTGTGCAGCAAGAATTGTCCCGTCTCTGAGTCCAACGCACTGGTCGCCTCATCAAGGATCAGAAGCTCCTGGAGCGAAGCGTTCCACGGCGCGTCTCGCGTTTCCTTTTCGCAGGGTGGTTTTCCAGTTCGGACTCGCTAAGTTGGTGCCAATAAGTCCAAGAACTATGTGGTTTATAGATGTTTATAGGTGATATATCATGATATATCTATAGTTAATGGGATAAAATACCGATGTATAACTGGGGGGGCACCAGCTTGTGGAGGATCATCCCACTATCCCAATATCTGGTAAGGTTCTAAGCTAGTAATGAATTGGAGAACCCCACTGACGGGGACTTGCTAATCATGGCTACGAACCTCTTACCAAGTGGGATTACCATGGATATCCATGGATTCTCTTCCAAGTAGCTACCCGGCACATGTGGTATACAATGGGTATTTGACCATGAACAAATGAAATTTTAACCAACAAAAAAAGTGCATTGTAATGGGGATATGGATGGATATGGATGATGGGTAGGAATCCCATTCCCCTTAAGCCTCAAATATCCGTGTGCGAAATACAACCAGCAAAGAATTCCACAATGAATATAAGAGATCCAATACTGCACCTTCTTTGAGCAACAATATCTTGAATAAACTAGTATAAACAGTCTACATCAGTCTACAAAGATACTAAGCATCATTATCCATCATCATTATCGCAATATCCATCATATAATATACATATTTCATATTCCCCACTATCGTTATCCATTCTTAAACAACAAACCAGTGATTATTAACCATTAACCTGGATTAATCATTATTAATCCATATGAATCCCTGAAATCACCGCGTTTTATCAACATCTTAGCCCCGCCTTCACCCCGTCATCCCCATTGAACCCGCTCTCCGTCTCAGGTGCCCTCAGCAAGGCCCGTGCGAAGGACAAGCGCTGCCGCTCGCCACCAGAGAGGCGTAAACCGCGCTCACCCACGACCTTTTTGGCTCCACTGTGCCACTGGGGCTCCACAAAGGGCAAGTTTTCCCAAGAAAACTCATCATTTATAGGTCGAAATGATCATGGTAGCAATAAGACTGAAGTTTCCTGGTGATTTGTAGGGTCATGTTCCCATTGAAACAAATGCAAATCCTTCATGTCTGGATTTGAACCCATGAAAACATATTATATTAACACCTCCCATCTCAATCGGGGAATTCCCATTGCCATCTATAAATAAGAGAAATATGGAGAAATTATGTAAATTTAGGCTGGACATTTAGCAAAAAGAACGTATCAGAAATGCAGTCATGGTCGGTCTATTCAGGCTGGACATTTGGCAAAGAATTGCAAAGGATGGCTGTTGAAATCATGAAACCTGTCATGAAATTGCAGTTGTTTGACCAAAGGCATCGGATAGAATGGGAAATAAGAGGCACATGAACAACGCAAACAGTCTTCAAGTCAGAACATATCATATCAAAACATAATTCATGATGCGAACTGGATTTCAAAAACATGATCACAACTGATCACAAACATTCAGAGGCGTCAAGCAGGCCGCTAATTATAAGAGATTGTTACCAACAATGGTTGGGGTTTTGATCAACGAGACTTGAACGAGACGCAAGACAAAGTCCATCAGCCCCATACAAGCCACACTAGCCCAAAGAGTTGTCTACAACCTTCAAAAACATTCAGTTTCACCCACGGTGTGGCAAAAGTATGCAAAAATTATAATTCATCGAATGGTTCAAAAAATGTTGCGTAAAACTGTCCGAAACCATAGATTTTGGCATCCTCAAAATGGAACCCATCAGAGGCGCTGTGTCCCATCCGGTACCGCATCCCAAGGTGCTGAGTGCATGGTCAACCCGCTGCTGCCCGAGAGAAGGGTTTTTTCCAGGCCGCTTGCACGAATGGCCTGGACCAGCAGAGGATACGGTTGGTTTAAAGCCCATCAATGTGTGGCTCACAAAATACCAAAGTGGGTATGTCTGCAAATACATAGGCTATCCCAATCCAATCCAGTGGATTGAATCATCAGTTTCTCGCCACTGAAATATCACTATTGGGGGGTATACATGGGTATGTCTAAACACAGGGTATACTCCCCATGCCTCTCTCCCTCTCTTTTTCAAATAATGGAGAAATAACAAGATCCATCATGGGATGGAAATTGGTTGTCCTAGTTGTCCTATAATTTCCAACCCGGAAAGCCCACTTGGGCAAACCCTCCAGCAATCAAACATCCCAAATTTGAACCCATTCGCTTCGATGACTTTCCTATTCCATCATCCCATTTATACGTTTCACATACGTAATACGCAATTCACATGTATATTATATATAGTTATATATATACACAGTATATATAGAGAGAGAGAGGGAGTATCATATGACCGTTTGCCACAATGTCTGTTCCCGGTTTTGTTGATAAATCTCAATTCCATGCGTGCCGCCTCATGTTTGCCTTTAAAAAACATGACCTACCTTGATGACGTGAAAACGTGGAAATTCTTCGTTACCTTTGGAAATCTTTCTAAAACCACAGGAATCGGCTAACG
>Ga0126342_10005005_pt1 | contig 22928 bp, 20 predicted proteins | sample Cyp1metagenome_FD_92528 | JGI IMG/M metagenome (GOLD analysis project Ga0126342, IMG submission 92528) | Coral microbial communities from Lord Howe Island, Old Settlement Bay, Australia - Cyphastrea 1 metagenome | ecosystem: Host-associated > Invertebrates > Cnidaria > Coral ...
CAATGGTTCAAGAGTTATTCATGACTTTTTTGTGTAGGTTTCCCAGTGAAATAGTTCATGGTTAATTAAAAACTTGACAACAATAGTTAAAAAAGAGGCGGCCACAACAGTCCCCTCCCAATTAGATATAATTAGACATAATTAGACATAATTAGATATAATTAGATATAATTAGATATAATTAGATATAATTAGATATAACTAGATATAATTAGATATAATCCACATCATGATTCATGGATATCATGGCGACTGGTTGTTACAAAGTAGATATGATGACAACTTCCACAGCAGATGTCAGTTACTTTCCCCGTCGTCGCAACCCAGGATGAGATGCGCTGGTGGGGTCGCTTACTGATCTTGGTCTGCAATCTCACGTGGCTGGGCGAAATATTTCGGGTTGTGTCGCCGTTACGGCTCAATAAATGTGGCATCGACGGTAAACAAAAGTTGCATAGTTTATTTGCTATAATCAACTTGAGACAAAAACATCTATAAGTTATCAAAAGTTATATATATATTATATTCCACGAATATTTTACGAAGAAACTAGTCACTTACTGTAAGATTAAACCAAATGATTCACTATCACTATCCATGGGTAGGCACTGGAGGGTCTCCAGATGGTCCTCGGAACTGGGTTAAACTGGTGCTTCGTGTTTCTGCAGGTTAGTGAACGGGGATCGACCACGAAGAAAGTGGACTTACTATGACTGATAACAAAAACATTTCAAACACAAACATTTGATAAATTTGATAGCTGATAATGGTTAATGATGATTAATCATGGATAATAATTGTGAATGATGTTGGTTAATGGTGATGAGGAAAACTGATTGGTGGTGACTGGAACATGGCTGGATTATGACTTTCCCATCATATTGGGAATTTCATCATCCCAACTGTCTATAACTGACTCCATCATTTTTCAGAGGGGTTGTTTGAAACCACCAACCAGACTTACTATGAGGGTTATTCACCACTATTTCACCACTAAGTCGACTACATCTTTGAGTCAAGTCGAATTTGTGTAAATATCCTGCATGTGAAAGGCGTTTTTTTTCTGGATCCCACATATCATGAAAATTGACATTTTTGGGGACCCATAGCCATGCTTGGAGGATAATCCTGGTAGGTGGTGACTAACTGACTAACCCTTGGAGGATAGTTAACCGGTCATACCGTAGATGGACGAAATATTCAAACCCTTTCTATCCGATACACCCTCGCCCCCAAAGTTTAATGTTAATGTGAGGTGCATTAGCCCCAATATGCCCCAATGGACTTTTTGAAATCAACCCCCCTGTTCATCACTTTTGCCAACACGTGCGCCGAAACATTGAGATTTGGGGGTGCAGGGGTTCTTAACATAGTGTGCAGAGTTTGAATATGTTAAGTCCATCGTCCTCTAGGTGGACTTCTCCCATTTAAAACTGGAGTTTGAAGAATTACTAAGCCAATGGTGATTAATGATGGTTAATGATGGTTAATGATGGTTAATGATGGTTAATGATGGATATTAATAGTTAATGATGTTGGCTAATGGTTAACAAATTACTAAGCCAACCCAGCCAACCCAATAGCACCACCGGGATGGTCCAAGGATGGCCCGGTAGGTACCCGGTACCGGTGTATCCATGGATGGCGGCCCATCCCAGGCATTTTCTTTGGGCCTGGATGCCTTTATTTTGGATCGGCTGCTTGGAGATCTGGCCCCAACTTTCCGAGGAAGAAAGTGTTTAAAAAAAAAACACGGTGAGAGTAGTAGTTTTAGTAGAGATTTACTATGATTTACTGGGAAACCCTAAACCCAATAAACCTATATAAACTTATCCTTCAATCTCATGTCAGGGGATGGTTTATATGTGTTTTTTTCCACCCTTCAATGGAGATTGTGGGGATGGTTTTAAATGAGAAGTGGCTGCGGGACTGACACCCCTGTTTTCATGATGAGTTCGGAGATGGTACCATCTTGTATACTGGGGGACTCTCACAATATCATACAATATCCCCATTTCTAGATATTTATAGATTTTGATGTTCAAAAGCCCTGTTGATGATGATTTCGGGCCTTATATCGACAATTGGGGATGATGACGAATTATCCATGAGCTGGGTTTCAATGGGGATCTAAACATCTAATGTTGGGATATTTTTTTGGTTGGGGACGAAGCCCGCGTGCCCCAACATGATTCACACCATGAGAAACACACCCCCATGCTGTCGCAAATACCATGGTTTCTACTAAACATGGGTGTTTAATGTTAATAATGGGTTTAGTAGGGCATGAATCATGGTGTTTAATGTTTATAAATGCCCTACAAAAAACCATGGTTTCTAGGAGGTGTGGCTTTATCGGGGGGAAGGAATTACTTGGATGAACTACAACGACCTCGCTGCGACGTCACTGTAATGATGGTTACCCTCTGATAATGACAAACATAGCTATTGAAAATGGCCATTTATAGTGGATTTACCCATTGAAAATGGTGATGTTCCATAGTTATGTTAGTTTACCAGAGGGTAATTAGCCGAATTATCCCAAATATACCATCCGGTAAATTAACATAGACCCTGCGAGATAGGGGTCGGAAGACTAGTGAAACCACTCTAAATTGGTCATTTTCAGATATTTTCAGGGTCTATGTTAATTTACCAGAGGGTAGCCCTATTTCAGGTTATTTTGTGCGCTTATTATTTACCCAGAGGCATGCTGGAATTGAGATGTATAACTGATTGGTGGTTTGGAACATGGCTTTTATGACTTTCCATATATTGGGAATAATCATCATCCCAACTGACGAACTCATATTTTTCAGAGGGGTTGGTTGAAACCACCAAGTAGATAACTGTATAACTTTGTATGATATATGTGGCTTCTGTCAATGGCGAACTTTACATGACTTCACCATACTTCACCACATGAAATGACCATTTTTCAGAGACAAATCTCCCAAGCCTTTCGCCAGATGGAGGGATCAGGAACTTGGGAACTTGGAAGAGGTGATGCTTTTGGAACATGGGCCTTTCTGGGTTCCAGTTCTGGACACTTCTGAGTTCGGGCGTGTTGATTTGTTTTGCGCTTTGACATGGAGTTTGTTCATTGCCACAACATTCTAATCATTCTAATCCGGTTGAGAACAGCTTCGGGGTCAACCGGTGCTTGGAGAAACCCATGACATCATTCTGGGTTCCACTGGTTCCACTGTTAGTGGCCCAAATGGGTTTCCTAAAATCTGAGTACATCCGGTTCTCATCCATGGGTCCATGGATGGATTTTCCATGAAATAACCAGCGACAAAGGGCTACCATGACTATGGAACCCCCAAATGTCAACCCTCTCTCCATGCGAGGCTTTAATTTATACAACGTCTTTGACAGCCGCAACTTGGCTATTTCTATGTGAGCAGTGGCTGAAAGACACCTCTGTTGATTCATGATTATCCTTTTTTATATGTATGGATTTGCATCCTCAAACTATGAGGTAATATGAAATCATATATATGTATATTAGTGGTTGTAACCGATAAATTATGTTTGATTGATGATTGTAGGGGGTATACTACCCAAGGTATGGATATGTATGGAAGATTGTCAATTAACTAAACATGTCTTAATGAAATTGCAGAAGTGTTTGAACAGTGCTCAATTGAAACAGAAGTGAATCTTTCAAGGCTCTTATGATACTCTGCGATATACCTTTTGGGTCGATCGAGTCCTGCTGAGAAGTGTCTGAAAATGGGGTACCCCCATATTCAACCAGTTATGAGGAGGTACCACATCAAGAATTGTTATTATCGTCATCATTATTTACTATTTACAATGTTATACCTATGAAATATATGACTAAAATTGCCGGAGGTACTGTTGTTAGACGTTTTTTTCCAGCATTTCTGGCCTGATCAGCTCCTCTTTTTAAGCGTCACTCGAGGCGAATTCCATTACTCTCCCATTGGCATGTTCATCTTCACGCTGATTCTACAGGCGATGCGAAAGACGGGCAGTGGCCGTTGAAAACATGTCAAAAGCCAAAGGTTTGTTGAGTGTGCAATGTGAGGCCCCCACGATAGCTAAGTTGGTTTATAACTCCAATAACTATGGTTGATGGTACTTATAACTATAGTTACTGGGGCTTATAAACCAACTTATAACTGGGGGGCCTCACATTGTGGGTAAAACAATGTCATGTTTACTATCCCCCAGTCACCATGTTTATAGGTATGGTAACCACATGAGTGTAGTTTGGGGATGGAAAATCGACAGAATTCCTATGGTTGGTACCTGAAAAATGTGGGAAAATCAAAAAAAAACATTATTTTCATCATTTCCCCATTAAGATTTGGCAACTGAGGATTGGGATTACGAGATGATGGTCCAAAAAATCTTCCATGCCATTCCTTTTCCACCCAAAAAGTCGGGCCCGGGTTGTGCTGGTTACCACACACAGCAGATTTTTCATCCGCCAGGTGTTGAATTGGGGCATGATCGGAGCCAGCTGTATGCGCCACTCTCTGGAAGCATCTATGGAGGCGAACGAGGTGGTGTCTAGGCTATGCCTAGGCTATGCTGGGAAAAGAAATAGGATTGGGATGTAGAATCATGTTATGTAATGTTGAACTGAAGATATCTAGATTGCGTTATACTGGGTTATCTTGGGTTATATTGGATTTATTTCAAATGTGATTGAGATGTGGAATGATGGAGGATGAGGTAGGATGATGTAGGGTAATGATTTCTAGATTCAGTTTATAAAGTGTCCTTCAGGATCATTCATAGCAATGATAATCCATAAATCATGGTCAACAGGTTGGTATGAACCATCAGATCTGAATGAATATAATAACTCAGCAATCCGAGTTGCGACCAAGCCCCATAAAGAATAGTTCCTGTCATAAGTGTTAAGACGGAAAAGATGACATTTGGATTGTTTATACATGTTTCTGCGTAAATTATAGCGACCTCACTGCGACCTCACTGGAATCATGGTTAGTAAGGGACATCATCCCCAAATGGCCTTAATTCAGATGAGTGAAATATAATTTACCCAGATTCATGTAAAAATTGTCCCACACACAAAAATACATTTTATGGGTACACCATTTTTTTCAGACACAATAATCCATTGACCAATCACCCTTTTCATTTTCTCTGATCAAAATCATTTTTTTTATATTATTGTTGGGTACACCATGGTGCACCCAATTTTCAGACACAACCAATTTCCTGGGTCAACCTTTGTTCAATACTTTAGTACTCTATTTTTGTTGCTATGGTAAAATGTACTCACCTGCCCAAAAAAAATAAAAATGTACTCGATGTATAAGTTACGGTATACACATATTTCAGTGATTCACCATATTTCAGTGATTTTTTTACCCGGCCGCCAGGCCTGGTATTTTCCCTGTCATCAACGCTGAAACTCAACCCGAGGTCATGCTAACCATCGACAACATCTGGAGATCGACGCAACGCTGCTTGGCGTGCTTGGCGACGGCAGGTGCCCATGGATGGTGCAGCAGTGATTTGAAGAGTGATTATCAATGACCATCATATTAATGATTATAATATATATAATTATATGCATATTATAAGTGATACTAGTGATAGTGATAGTAGTGATAAGATTGATAATTAATAGTGATAGTAGTGATTATAGTGATAATATTGATAATCGTGACAATAGTGATAATAGTGATAATAGCGATAATGATCAATAAAACATTGCTTGATTAATCAGAAATTATCTGATAGTGAGAATGATAGTTATAGAGTTGAGAATCTCCTATGATACCTGCAAATTGTGATGTTTAGTAAGTACCCAAAACACAAACTGCCATGGAAAGTCCAGGGTTGACAGTACATGCAGATGTTACAATGAGCTTCAAAGTACCAGAACTGGAGGGATTACTTCAGGTGCGCGGAAAATCAGAGATTCCCAGAGGTGACCGGAAGGAACTACAGCATTTCAAGGGGTAGAGTTCCCGAGTTCCCACATGTTCAGCATTAGCTTTCCATCAACCAAAGAGTCCAAAGAGTTTCTGTATGCTAAACCGCATCTAATTTGTTCACCGCTTTGAACTGGTCAGATCCTTCCCCAAATCGATTTCAAGGCATTTTCGAGGAGATCATCTGAAGTTCAAAATCACAATGTGTAAAAATTGACATTCCCATGGGATCCATGTATGCTATATATGGTAACATGGATCCCATCAATATACCCCCAATGTTAGCATATATACCATACATGGATCCTATGGGATTTGTATCTCTGTATCATTTGTTTCCGGTATTTTAGGCTAGAGCAAGCTTACATAGAAGGATTCCCACGTTTCACGTCTCTGAGGATATTACATCACAGCGCCCCTGACTGTCTACTCCATGGTGGAAGGGATGCAGGTGCAGTCGGGATCAGTCTGGAAAACTGCACATTTGAATAAATTTGTGGGATTTCCCACGGGTCTGAAGAGGTTTCGTCATGATTATGGAGGGTGATCTTCAGAAAGGCTTACATAGTACAGATGTTCGATGGCTTTGGTAGTCTTGTTGATCATGAATGATTAATCGTATGGGCGAAAATTGGCCTGAAAATTGGTCAGTTTTCCAGCAGCAAAAACTGAACATTTGTGGTACGCAACCAGGCTAAGCAGCGCCCAACATAAGCTGCAAGCCGGTAAATGGCAAGATAAAAGATATTGTTTGTTATTTGGTTTACCATGTTTATATATCTTTACATATGTTTACCACATTACGTCTTAGGTTCTGTAGCAATTCATGGACTGAGACAGCTCGTAGCGTAGCATTTTTTTCTCGGGACATGTCTTGATTCCACTACTGCAGAGTGATCACCCTCGCAACATCGCAGCCCAAACCACTCAAAGAGTGTAAGATACACAAGGTGGTGCCCCCGGCCACGAAATCGCGTTCAGTTGGGGTTCACATAACTCCAATGTCACGAACTGGTTTTTGTGGGTGATATATCGAACTAGTTTTCATGGGGTTTTTGTTACCCAAGTTATAACGTACTAGGGGGGCACCACCTTGCAGGAACCTCTTGTTGGGTTCTGTACAAAAAAACATGGTGGTTGCAGGGCGAATCATAGATGTGCCTTTCCATTCCCACTGGTTGATTTTTCGGGGGTTGAAGGTTTACCCCAACAACTGATGGGATTAACCAGTCACCGGCCCATCTATTTTTACCAATTTTGGACATTATTGATGTACACTGGGAAGGTATGTTTAAAACTCCTGGTGGTTAGAGATGATACTACCAAATATGGAGATACTACCAAATGTGGCAAGCATGGCAATTTAGATTCTTGATCTGTAGATGATTTACTTGTCGATTTGGTGACTTTCCGGGGGCCAACATAGCCGCCGTAGCAAGGACTACATCCGCTTCCATTGCTATGGGCAAGACATCACCTTCAACGTCGCTCGACAGGTGGCTGTGGAAAGTGACCCAACTTCCCACCAGAACCAGTGGATTAAAAGAGATATTTTTGTTTTTTTTTGTTGGATATTTTAAGTAACCGAACTGACTCAAACTCAACCCTGCAAGATTGGGATATCAACCACCCAAATGTGGATTTGAGATGATTTGAGCTCAGAACCGAATCGGGTTTATATACATACATACATATATACATATCCTATTGTATGTAGTATACACATATTCTATATAGACATGTTTTATATGTGTGAACCATCGAAAAATTGGACACATTTTTTCAGCTGCGGCCTCAGCTGTATACGCCGTATCCCAAGTGCCATTGGATGATTTTCTCAGGTTCTGTCATCTATGAAATCCTTGGGATTTATGGATCCATTGCATCATGGGATTACGATTTTTGTGCAATGGATGACCATATCACATATACATATAAATATATATATAGTATATTAATTTATATAGTTAAACATTTCAAACACAAACATTTGATAGATTTTGATAGCTGATAATTTTTGATGATGGTTAATCATGGATAATAATGGTTAATGATGTTGGTTAATGGTGATTAATGACTGGTTGGTGGTTTGGAACATGGCTTTTATGTTTCCCATCATATTGGGAATTTCATCATCCCAACTGACTTTCACTCCATCATTTTTCAGAGGGGTAGGTCAGCCACCAACCAGTATAATATGTGCTGACATGTGCTGACCATGGCAGATGATCGTGACCCTGAGGTCAATGGTTGAATGTCTGGGTGGCAAACAAAAAAAAAAGTTTTTTTTATGGGATTTACCACAGCATGATCCCGGGCTGTCATTTCCACCAAGAAATTTTGACAGACATATTATTCCAGACCCACTTTTTACAGTATTGTGTGTGTTTTTTCCTCGTATTTCTTTGTTAGAACATGATGTCATGTTCCCGAAATCAATAATTAACGTTGGAGCATGGAGAAGTGTCTCACTTTTCGGTTGCTACAGTACTGGTAGTGAAACAGTTCGCCATGACGAGGATGGTCGTGCCCCTTTTTTTTTCGCCACCGAAACTTATTTTCCCCTGCTCCAAAGTTTCCAGCTGTAATCCACTCTCCCAAGGACAAGAATGGCCTCTTGGTTTAGCAGGATGGTCGAAAAGGTCGAAAGGATTTGGCCCCAAACATTCATTTCATTGAAGCTGGAATTCAGAGGCCCCATTGCACAAGCATTGCACAATTTTACTCTGATATACTCGGGTTCAGTTCAATGTCCAGGCTGTATGATTGCAGGGATTGACCTACGTTGATTCTCCAACCAATTGGGTGGTGGGATACTCCCCCATTGAGCAACTCATACTGCCTGGTGGTGTCATGTTTGTTTGGCTTCGAACTGATCTGGTTGGTGGTTTGGAACATTTTTTATTTTTGCATCTATTGGGAATTTCATCATCCCAACTGATTTTCACTCCATCATTTTTCAGAGGGGTTGATGGGGTTGGTGGCTCAACCACCAACCAGATTTCATGATGATTGATGATGATTTTCATGATTAGTGTTGATTAATGATGATTAATGATGGAATGGAATGGGATTTTTCCAACATAGCCATTGTTCACATGGCCGTAGGGCCATAGTTGGATCCCGGCTCCATATGTTCCATGATCCCAACGTCGTGAAGAAAATTTTGGGCCGAAAACAGTGACCGGACTGAACCCTGAGGATTCCAAATGCTAGGCATGAAGAGTCTTCAAGAGCAATGATATATTTGTATGATTTTGTATGTTTGCATTTGATATAATGTGGATGTAATATAACTATATAATATGTATATAATTATATATTATGAAACACGATTGTATAATAATACCATGGTACCATGATTTGTGATATCATAAGTGGTGTATACATATCCCACAGACTATAAATTATCATATGGGACAGTATCACATTGATATGTGATATGACCGTACATATGATCATACATAATTATGAACCTTTCATGATATCGTGTTTTCACGCCGACAAAGATCTATTTTAACACAACCTTGGATGGCCCCATGTTTCGTTCAGAAAGGGTCAAACTGAGGCAAGATTGCCGTGTACTTGGTGACGCTGGGCCTTGCAAGGAGGGGCGCCTTCTAGGGGCCTGTCCTATCTTCTGCAGTCAAGTGTAATATGAGTCACATTATGCTTCGGAATGGGACAAACATGGGAACAATAGAAATCTACCACCTACATCCACCTCCCACATGATGTTTGAAACCTTAAGTTTGAGTTTGTTTGACTCATTTGCATGTGATTCTCGCAGGCCAGCTTTTCAGTCAGACAATTGTTGCATTTTTAAGTATACCCTCTGGTTATGACTAACAGTTCGCCATGGAAAATGGCCCATTTATAGATGGTTTACCGAGCTTAAAAATGGGTGGATCTTTCCATGGCTATGTTAGTCATAACCAGATGGTATAAACCACTGGGGATGTTTGGCTTTGGATGCTTGGGGATGCTTGGTGCTTGGAGAATCCTGAAGTTGCTCCTGGTAACTGGTTTCTTATGTGATCGTGCTTGGGATATAATATATATATACAGTGTATATATATATAATATGTATGTATACATATATATATAAATGAAATTATGAATACCCAAACAAATATAGCAAAGTAAAATGCCACTAGAGTAGGATGTGAATTTCTATCATGGGTAGCATAGTAGTGCTGTCAGCCTGTCAGCGGCGCAAGTCAAAACAGCCTCGTTGCTGGGAATCCTCATGATATTTCACATTGCCAATGCCAATTGAGGCTGAATCGCCCATTGTCAAACCCTACACATATCATCACACACACATGTATATATATATACATATATATCAAATATATCAAAGTCCTATACTTGGTTATGTACTGTACTCATATTTATTCTTGGTTATGTATATATATATATATATTATATTTATTAAACATTTATCCCCGGATCCCCTCACAAACCATCGGTTCGTTCGCCTGAGGAAGTACTGGACGCTGTTGCTGGAAGTTGCCGCGGTGTTCGCCTGGATTTACTTTTGCACCACCGGCGCGTTGGATGAAGGCGACGGGCGACGGGGAAGGATGGGAAGGATGAGATGCGATGCTTGTGTTGGGGGTTAGTTTGTTAAGTTAAGAAAAAAATGTTTGATCTCTGGGATAAATGCTGTGCTTTCACACGGTTTTTTACATAAATGGGATAGATAGAACATGAAGCCGAAGCAGTTTTAAATGGGACCCTTAATGGAATGGGATGTGGCGATCAGCAGGAAGTTGGGTAAAATGAATGACACAAAGCGACTGATGTCGAACTTGGAAGATGAGGCTATGCATAGTTGGATATGGCCAGTTTTAACTTAATTGTTACCATCTGGTTATGACTAACATAGCCATGGAAAATCACCATTTTTAATAGGTAAACCATCTATAAATGGGCCATTTTCCATGGCTATGTTAAATAACCAGAGGGTAATTGTTAAAATTAGAGAGGGTGTGCCCTCATGAATTGTGTTGGTTCTATGTCAAGTATAAGGCAATTCTTACGCTTACAATCAGAATAACCCATATGATTGATATATCCACATAAGCCATACAATTGATATATCCCATAGAATTGATATATCCATATACTGATTACAACATTTGCACAATCAAAGATATATCAATTGCACAGATAATAACACGCAATGTATTTCCTTATATGGCCATGACAAGTCCTATGTCATACCCATACATACTCTTCTGCTCACATGTGGGGAGAGGTCAAACATCAAGATTCGGGGGACCACTGATTTTAGTACCCTCTGGTAAACTAACATAACTATGGAAAATCACCATTTTTAATGGGAAAACTCACTATAAATGGCCATTTTCAATAGCTATGTTAAATTACCAGAGGGTATATTTTAGTATTGAGCATGTTTAACCATTATTTTTTAGGGCTACCCAATTTGGACCCATAGTGTCCAGCAATGCAGTTATAACGCGTTATTGTTTGATTATTTCTTGATTATGGAAATGTTGTCTGGTTGGTGGTTTGGAACATGTTTTTTTTAATATATTGGGAATAATAATCGCAACTGACTTTCATATTTTTCAGAGGGGTAGGTATACCACCAACCAGTTATTTCTTGATTATGGAAATGTTGTGATCAATATGCGATTGCTGCTGGATGATCAGTATAGAGTAATCCACACAATCCACATAATTCATTCTACATGTCATCCAATATCATATCAAATAATTATGTTGTAACCATTAATAATTATATCCATTACGGATATTGCGTTGACCAAGCTAGAGGTTTTGGCAAAAAAAAACGGATATTATACAATTGGATAATGGGTTATAGACAGTTATAGATATTATACATATTACACATGTTACAGATAGAATATAGATATTACAGATATTATAGATATTGTAGATTATTATAGATATTATAGATATTGTAGATTATTATAGATATTATTTTAGATATCCACCATTTATCACAGAATCCTCCATTGGATCACGTCTTCGTTGTCGCAGGTGGCCTCACCTCGCTGATCATCATCACCGTGATCGCGCTGGATGTCCTTCACCCTTGCGCCCTGAACGGTCATAGCTTTCTTTGAAAGGGAAACCATGGGGGAAAAAAATGTTTTCCCTGGAAAGTCATGGACATATTTTTTTTTCTAGGAAGCAAAGTGGATTTGGTATGATTCGTTTATATGCAATCATTATATGCTTGAACATATGATTTGAATTGTTTATTTTTAAAAATCATGATATGATATGATTTATATGATTTTGGTATATGATTTATCTGCAATCATCATATGAAAAATGATTTTGACGATATGATTTATATACTTTGATGACTTTTTAGAGCGACCGAATTCCGGGCATTCCACCAAAGAATCTGGGAAGTTTGAATCCAAATCCGAAACGGAAATTGCACCGATCAAAATGGGAATGGATGGAATATCCCACCAAAGTAGGGATTCATTTTTTTCGAAACCATTTCCTGACCAGCTATGGATTCATGTCTAACCTCAACAGAGTTTGACCAGCAAAATTTGGCAACGAAACAGCCAGGGATCATCGTCAAGACTTCTCCTGGCTGGATAGTGTTTATGCTGGGGACGTTTGCTCTATGAATCTCCAGGATTTTTCAAATTCACAATGAAGTGCGCTTGGGATCGCTTGGGAAGTTTTGCTAGAGGTGTTAAAAGAAAGAAACATATTTGGGTCGGGTTGTTTCTTTTAGGACGACTTTGAAGAGCCTGCACTGATCGTTTTTGTTGATATTGATTTCTAAGTTTTGCTGGTTGCAAATTGAAACATGTTCCCTCCAAACCCCGGGTTCGCCCACACTCAAACAACACATCCAAACAATATACTTATCACCAGAAGATGAATGAAAACACTGGCTGTACGATGCTATACGCAGTGATTTTGACTTTAAGTTTTCAGGATTTAGGGTTTCAATTTAGGTTTTAGGGTTTTAGGGTTTGTTGTTTTGGAAAGTAAACAACTTAAACCCTACGCAGGGATTTGAGCATGTCAAAGGATATTTTTGGGATTCGCCGCGGGCAAACCGTTTGGGTTTGCAGCGTTTGAAAATGATCAGATTCCGCAGTGACATGTGGTGGCTGGCCGGTGACATCATATTTTTTTGAACATATCTAAACATGAACACATTGATGACGTGTGGTTAGATCACTTCTTTTTGTTTATCGGATGATCATCTAAAGATGTTAGCAACATAATTTAAGATAGGCTGACATATTGTTTTATTTTTCCATATATTAGGAATGTCATCATCCCAACTGACTTGCACTCCATCATTTTTCAGAGGGGTTGGTAGGTATACCACCAACCAGTCATTGTTATTAACCATCATTAACCATATAATAACCATATATTAACCACTATTAACAGTATATTATAACCACATATTAACCATCATGTGCTGTCGGAAAAAAAAAAACATGTGGCCGACTGGGCCAACGAGAGGTGCTTATCTCTGGGTCGGCGAGACCACCATGACACCTGAGCTGGCGAATTCCATGTCTTGGTACCAGGCCGCACGGAGAAGAAACGCTTAAGAAAGACCGGAAAGAGCAAATGGAGGTACGTAAAGTTAGTACCATATTTCTGGCCATATTTTGTGATATTCCCTGAATTATCGGCCTAATATATATAGGCCTAAAATATATGGAATCGGTACCTCCAATTTAGGTTAATCCATGGAATTTCGATGAAGCTTGATGATTTTCTGGGTGTTCACCACCTGTTTGGGGACATGTTTAAGGTTCATATTCATACGTTGCATTTGTAGCCAATTCTTGAAGGGATTTTGACCATCTTGTCCAACAAACATAAAGGTGTAACAAAACAAATAGTGAGATGATTTTTTGTATAGAACTCAATAGTTGACAAGAAGATTTGCTGGCTATCCAGTGGTTAGGAGGGAGCAAAGGAGCTATGGGTATTCATATTCCCTATTAAATGGGGAGCGATTTGGAGCTACCAAGAGTTTCCCAACCACATACTAGCTGGTGAATTTGCCTTGTTTTAACACGCGCATCAACAACTGGCACAACTCGAATTATGATCTCAATGATTCCCCTTCAAAAACATCACCTGTTGAACGGTCAATGGGAATTTCAGGATCCTAAATTGGAGGTACCTACCATATATAAGGCCTATGTCTTAGGCCTAAATTTCAGGTAATATCCCCACAAAATATGGCCAGAAATATGGTACTAACGTACCTCCATTTTAGCATCCTGAAATTACCATTGATGAAAGGTGATGCGGGTTCAATGCACTTTGACACTGTGAGCCACAGTTGTTCAACGTGTTTGAAATGTTTATCCAAACAAACCAGTTTCAATGGTGGTTTCAGTGTTCAACTGGGAAATCATCATTGTGATAAAGTTGGCTCATCTTGTTTCCTTTATCTTCACAATCGAGTGGTTATCAGCAATGAAAATCGTCGCCAGTAGCTGCGTGTATTCTTACACATCTCCCAGGACATTGTTGATGCCTTCCAGTAATTTAAGGCAATGGATTCTTCCACATATGTTCCAAGAACATGTAGGATTTTCATAGATTTTCCAAATAAGTAGCCATGTTTGATTTCTGATTTCCAGTGCCCCCCTAAATCCATTTTTTTGCTGGTGAAATCATGTTAAATCCCTATTCTAGTTGTTGAAACCGCCCATTTTAAGCAGTCAATCTGTAGCTTGCCCATTTTATTTTCGACATTTTCGACATCAGCCTTTTGAGCGAGGCCTTCACCACATTAGGCTGGTGGGAGCTCCTATTGCACGATCTCATTTTGAATGACTTCGTAGCTTGGTGGCTGGCTGTGATGCGGCTGATGCTTGGATCATCCCAAAAAAGCTCATGGGTGTCCCCTGTTATTGGGTTACCCTCTAGAAATCAAAGATATTGGGTGGATCGTCAGTTTTACAGCACATATATCATGAGAAATTGATTCCAATCTTTGGTTTGTTATGATTTGTTTTTCATTATTCATACATAATCATATGTATGTATATATATATAATCATATATACATAATCATATATATATATAATATGTATCCCCCTTCTTTAAGATTACCCTGCGGCAATCAAAGACCTGCTGGAGAATATTTGGTTGGATGATTTTCCCAGCGAACTAAACCCTCATCGAGTTCGGGGATTTCCCAGCCACCTTTGATGACACGGGAGGGTAGGAGGAAGGGATTATATTGATGATATATTGATGATATATTGATGATATTCCCATATTCCAGACATATGTTCCATTCTATTCACTATATGTCCCATGTATTTCTCATCTTTTTCCACATAGATTTCCATGCAAGCAGATCTTCGATGGGACCATGGGCGTCCTCGAAGGTCACAGGCTTCTTGAAATGGCTGGGGCCTGCGTGGATGATTGCAATGCCACTGCAGCTTGGACGACAGCGCTGGATCTGCGGCGAGTGAACTCACAGCGCTGTGGCGGTTGGGCCTAACATAAACCTATCATATATATATATATATACATATACATACATATATATATACATATATATATATATTATATTATATATACATATGTGTATATATATCTGGGTAAATTATAACGACCGCACTGTGACCTCACTGTAATCATAGTTAGTAAGGGGAATCATCCCCAAATGGCCTTAATTCAGATTTGCGAAATATGATAATTTACCCAGATACATATATGGGATATTATTTAATGAACATAAACATGTGATATTATATGGCTATAGATGGAATAGAATGGGAGAATATACTGAAACTATGGGATAATGATGGACAATGGAGGCATAATGATGGGATTACTCTAGGGTTAAAACCCATGGGGAAACCTGAGGAAACTCGTCCATGGTTGATGTTCCACACCTATGTTAGTTTACTCTAGAGTAAGCTTTTAACATGACAATAAAACGGTGATATTTTGGTGGGATATTCATTGAATGTTCATGGGATATTGGGATGAAATGATGAATTGTCATGGTGATTTCATGGGATGTTTCCATGGCGTGTTCATGGGATTCTGTGGTGAGGATAGTAATCGTTGGTGGCTTCATGGTTGCCTAACGTAAACCATGCATGGTGCATGGGGGAATGATTGTCAAACATTGTCAAATCATGTCATTTTTTGTACTGTAGTTGTACACCTATCCCAACACTGGCTGGGTACCAGGCTTCCACTTTAAATGATTTTCCCATATTTTCCCTCTCTCCATATTGTATATATCTATATATCATATATATATATATATATACATATAATATACATATACATATTATATATATATATTGATATATATTGCTATATTGTATCAATCTGTATCTGTGGTTTTTTCAGATCGGGCCTATTAACCCACCGGTTGTTCATCACGTTCTTCATAGGTTGACCCTGGTCTTGCCGTACCTCGGGGTGAATCAGGCGGCGCGAAATCGGCTTTTTCGCATTTTTGGGGGGGATGCGGCCACGAGATATTCTTGGTGGTTTAACCAACAAATATACTGGTGTTTCTGATTGGATTATGATTATGGATAATTCCCAAGCCATGATCTGGTTTTTATGGTTAATGATGATGATTAACTGGCTAATATGGCTTTAAGGCTTGATGGGACTTAATATATCTATAATTATTCTGATTGGTGGTTTGGAACATGGTGATTAATGATGGTTATTGATGGTTAATGATGGTTAATGATGGTTAAGAACGATGTTGGTTAATGGTGATTAATGACTGGTTGGTGGTTTGGAACATGGCTGGATTATGACTTTCCATATATTGGGAATTTCATCATCCCGACTGACGAACTCCATCATTTTTCAGAGGGATAGGTATACTACCCACCAGTATAGTTTCATCAACCACATGAGATACTGAGTATCTAACCGATCCAACAGATCTACCCTCTGGTTATTTGTTACATAGCCATGGAACATGGCCCATTTATAGATGGTTTACCGTTCTTAAAAATGGGTGGATCTTTCCATGGCTATGTTAAATAACAAGAGGGTAACCAATAAATTGGAACTGATTGGTGATAAGATAACTGTCAGTCAGTGAGGAAATAACTGAGCAGTCAAAGATGTTTTTTTTTTCAAATCCTCCATGAAGCTATATTTTTTGGATTGGTTTAAAGGAAAATCTACAGGAAGCCATAGTTTTTACCATTTAATATGGGGGTTTCCTGTAATTTTTCCTGTGAACCAATCCAATGATATATACCGCTTATGACGATAAGTGGTGGGCAAACATCCTCGGAGCGTGCATGTTTATTTGGTTGAAACATGGTGAAAGACAAGAAACCACCTTTTTCTTATGGTAAGTGTTCATCCTTAAACCACTAGCCGTGTTTTTCCTGGTAGAAAAGGCGACCTTAGTTATTAGTTGGCCTAGTTTCATCATGTTTCATCCCATTCACTAGTTCTCTATCTCCTCCATCAACCACCAGGTTTTCACCAGCCGTTCTGTTCACCAGCCATGCCCTGGGTCTGGCGAAAGCGGCTAAAGGCCTTCATGCTGGTCGCCACGGTCCACAACCGCTGAGAGATGCGATGGGAACCTGTGGAACCTGCCCAAGCGCCCGCTGGGAATTTTTTGTGTCACCAAGAACTGGGGGAAATTCTGAAAAATGGTGGTTTAATGGTGATTTATGGTGATTTAATGGTGATTTATCGGGATTTATAGGGGATATAGTGGGATTTACCATCTGGTTATGACATTCACAGTTCGCCATGGTTTTTCGATGGCCCTAATCGATTTATAGATGGTTTACCGTTCTTAAAAATGGGTGGATCTTTCCATGGCTATGTTAGTCATAACCAGAGGGTAACACGATTGATATCTGTGATTGAACTGTTTAAGTATATTGATCTTATTGATCTATATGGCTATGAGTCAATACCTATTAATACCATTTTTAGAGGGATGAACATCCATTTACCAGCTATTTTGATGTGAACTACAGGGGTACAAGGTTTTGACCCACTGCCATATTGGTTTTTTGAGCATCCGAAATTTGGGATGAACAGGTTCGCTGCACCACGTCGGAAATTGCCGATGTGTCACGATTTCACGTCAGGGTGTGGTTACCGCCACGGGCCCAAGCGTGTTGACGGCTGGACAGAAGTTCTAAGTTTGGGGCTGCACACGGACCCAGAAGAATGGAGGTTTACCAGATCATGGCAGAGATGAGATTATATAATATATATATATATATGATTGATAGAATGGGGATATAAGGGGTATATATATATAACATTATAACCATGATTTGACGGAATTGATGGTTGATAATTAATGTTGACATAGTTTGACGAATGATAATGACCTCAATGCGATGTCACCATTTTGACATAGTTCAAATTGGGGGAATCATCCCGATTTTTTTTGAACCGTTGGGTTGGTATGATTCATCCTGAGGGGACATATGTGTTTTGACTTATACCTTTTCAAACACAAACATTTGGATAGCTGATAATGGTTAATGATTGTTAATCATGGATGATAATGGTTAATGATGTTGGTTAATGGTGATTAATGACTGGTTGGTGGTTTCGAACATGGCTTTTATTTTTCCATATTGGGAAGAATAATCCCAACTGACGAACTCTTTTTTTTTCAGAGGGGTAGGTATACCACCAACCAGATTTGGATAGCATAGTTTAAAAAAAAACAAATGAAAAGCAAAAAAGTGACAAATGACGAAGAACTTTGTGGCACCCCTCAACATTGAACATGTTCAAACAAGCCCTTGGGAGTTCTGAATCAGCCCCAAACAATACAAAGACTTCATCATCAGATTCAACAAGCCAGGAAAATTCACTGGAAACGCATGGAAAGCCCTCTATTTCATGGGGAAAATGGGAAAGTGAATTGGAAAATCCATGGATTTCCAGTGATGTTTTTTCGAAAACTCATCCAGCGATATGAATTCCCTGGTTACATCTGCCAAGGTCAACTTTGTTGGATTGGTCAATGGATTGATTTAAGGGATAATCTTAACCGGAAACCATAGATTTTCCCATTAAATATGGGGGGTTCCGGTTTCAATTTTCCCTTAAACCAATCCATTGAATTGGTTTTTTTTGCCATGTTCGGGGGTAGTCATCGAGTTTCAGATTTATCCGGATTTATGTATGAACATTCTGCTTGGATTCCGGCATGGGATGCATGACTATACGACATTATACGACATACATATGATTAAAATTTTAACTATATATATACATATTACATATATATATTATATATATATATCAAATTGTTGGCGATTTCCCATTCCCATCGAGTATCATGAGTGTGCCATTAGATATCCCCATGATTATAGCCCACATATGATATAATCAGCGTCTCACTTGTTTGCTTGTGATCCCAAAATTACGCTGCCTTCAGTCTGCCCAGCCGGTCAGTAGCTTTGCTAGTCTCGAAAAAGATGCCCCTGCCACTTTGTTTTGACAGGGTTTGGTAAATGTCCCATAGACTCTGGTAATCAAACGTAATTGGAAATCCCTCAAAAAGATGGTGCTTATGGGATAGTCGGATAGTCCCCTAATGGAGGATTTTCCAGCCATGACACCGGAAGATCCCAGGATGTGCCCAGTTGAGGCTCAAAACAGATATTTCACCACCCATCTCTGGCGTATGTGTAACTGTTGAATCAGATGGATTGCTTAGTGTTTCCAGGCATGTTCCTTGATATCATCTAAGATCATCGATGAACAAACGATATTTGTTCGGCAGATTTTTAGCAGTCGCCCCGATGAATTGTGATATGCCATGTTTTCTCTGCATAAAATGAGACAGGTCCTGCTTGTTTCCTTTCTGAGGGGTCACAGGACTCTCCAGTCATCTGCCGCTAAAATGGCTCGAAATATGTGGAGCTCCTTTGCAGAAGAGATCCTCCAGTCATTTGGCGGAGATGGAAATCCTTCATGGACTGATCCATGATTTTTTCAAAGTTTGGATGCAGTTTTTGCGGTGCAAAAAACCAAAAAGGGGCTGCCAATGTCTCAAAATTCAGCAATTTCTAATGGATGAATGGTGAACATGATTTTCGAGACAGATGAGATTCAAAAGGCGTCCAAGGTTTGAAAAAGGTGTATCCGCCAATATGACGAAACAAAGGTCCCATCGAGCTGCCATCCAATAAGCTTGGCAGAAAGGGGAAACTCCTTGGAGACTGTGACTATTCTCCGACTATAAACTAACATAACTAGTGAAAATGGCCCATTGAAATAGTTGTTTTACCCATAAACAATGGTGATTTCCATAGTTTTTTGTATGTTTACCAGAGGGTAACCCTAATGTTTGGGACCACAATTCATCAATAGGTCCAATACTCAACCAGGATCAAGGTTTGGATTGGGCTCTATTTTATATTTTGGAGAAGGAACTACTTTTCTCAATGAGCCAGAACCCATCACTTTTTATACAATGTGAATTATCTTAAGCCATCACCTGATTATAATGTTCCATGACAATTATATAATTATCCATATTTAATCTACAGGATTCACCATATATATATAAGTATAGTTATTTTATCTTTTCTAGGCCATCCAATTCATAGTTTTCTCCATGTGAATCCGCAGCCAAAAAATCATGAGGTCGCAGATCTTTCCGCCGATGGAGGCCAGATTGGTCACATGACATGCTGGCAGCGTGTCGTTTTTTGGGCCAACCATGTAGGAATCCAACCAGGGGCCAAGGGGTCCGTAGGAATGGAGGTCAGATGAAAAATATCAATGATATCCAGAACTAAACGTGGAATGCTATGGATTAAACCATATTAAAACATATATTAAAAGCTAGGGAAACCCTGGTTTTCACAGCAAAAATCGAAGAAGAAAAAGAAGAAGAAGAAGAAGAGGAGGAAGATCATCAACAAAATTAGGGAAGCAGTGCTCCTAGGTGTTTTCTAGCTCATGGTATATAAATGACCTGAACTGTTGGTGAAATGCAAGAGGCTGGCTTTAATGGAACCACACCTTGGGTGGACAGAGTCCGTTGCTCGAGGTACTATCTCTCCAAGCTAGTTGTAAAGTGATTTTGTAAATTGAAAAGCTAGACCAGTAGACCAGAACAGACTTGACCATTCGGTTCGATTAAACCTACGTAGCATTTGAAGACATGGGTTTACCTCATCATCTTTGATAAAAGCCCATTTTTCACTTGAAGCCAGGTAGTAGCCAATGGAATCTCTAATGATTTCCAGTCACTTCCAAACGTGATTCGCTCGTTTTTTGGTACAATGTGAGGCCCCCCAGTTATAAGTTGGTTTATAAGCCCCAGTAACTATATAGTTATAAGTTATAAGTACCATAAACCATAGTTATTGGAGTTATAAACCAACTTAGCTATCGAACGGGGGCCTCACATTGTAGGATGAAATGGATGAAATCTGCCAACCAGTCACTTCCGGGTTAAAATCATGAGGCTTCCTCCGCGGATCGTGTGGGTGCCCGCCTTAAAAATCGGGGTGGAAGGAACAAACGGCGCTGTTGTGCCGGAAAATCTTGGACTGTAGGTTGTATTGTATATATATATTATAGTGTATATATATACAATACAACCTACAGTCCAAGATAATATACACAAGAAATTATCTCAACTGTTCTTACCCATGAGGAATGGGATGTATCTATATAATATACAAGAAATGGATATGGGTGTAAATGATCAATATACATATATATATATAATATATATATATATATTATACCAATTCAACTGGTTTGGTTGGTGATCACTGTTGCTGGAAAAACATGATGGAAACCACTGGATCTTATGGAAAAATCCATGGTGATTAATGACTGGTTGGAAATCTTCCTGGAAAATCATGGGAAAATGATGGGAAAATGATGGGAAAATCCATAAACGTCAACACGTCAACTACTGTTTTTATGGATGTTTATAGCTCATAGTGTCTATAGCTCATAATGGTTAATGATGGTTAATCATGGATAATGATGGTTAATGATGTTGGTTAATGGTGATGAGGAAAACTGGTAATGACTGGTTGGTGGTGACTGGAACATGGCTGGATTACTGTATGACTTTCCCATCATTTTGGGAATGGAATAATCATCCCAACTGACTTTAACTCCATCATTTTTTAGAGGGGTAGGCTCAACCAGCAAGCAGTTAGAACTTTTGCCGGGTGGAATCGTCATTTTTTGGTCGTTTTTGGATATGGGAAGTATCCACAGGTCTCCACAGATCACTGTTCACCAAGGTATCGCAGAGCGTGGAGAGGCTCTTTGGTGGCAGCGGGAATGCTCGGAGTTTCAACGAGGGACATGAGATGAAACACAGCGGTCTTCAAAAAGATAGGATATGTACCCTCTGGTAAACATACAAAAAACTATAGAAAACACCATTTTCAATGGGTAAATCCACTATAAATGGGTTATTTTCAATAGCTATTTTGACATAACCAGAGGGTACATCAACATGAACTGCCGGGGGTTGTTTGAACTGCCGAGGTTTCCTTGGTCTTTATCCTTCTATATCCTTAAAGTTGCTTCATATTGGTGAAGATCCCTTGCGAATCCTTGTGTGCTTAAGCGGTGAAATGTCACTGTCCTCGTTGCAGCAACTGGGGAAACTGCGGCTACTTTGGAACATTTTTGTTGTTATTTTTGCAGCCATTAAGATATACATAATCGTCACATGAAGTCAATCAGGGTCAACAAAACACTCTGTTGATGATTAGTTGTAGCTTGTTTTGGACCCTTTAATACCCTTAGTAATCCTTAGTATCATAGTATCCCTCAATAATAAATCTCTATAATATTCTATAATATATAGCGACGGAAAAATACTTAGAACATCATTTGGAAAAAAATCTGAAAATCGTCACAGCGGGGATGTTCTAAGTATTAAGTCGTTAGAACATACCCAAAACCTATACTTAGAACATTTCCAAGCTATACTTAGAA
>Ga0126342_10005006_pt1 | contig 22925 bp, 20 predicted proteins | sample Cyp1metagenome_FD_92528 | JGI IMG/M metagenome (GOLD analysis project Ga0126342, IMG submission 92528) | Coral microbial communities from Lord Howe Island, Old Settlement Bay, Australia - Cyphastrea 1 metagenome | ecosystem: Host-associated > Invertebrates > Cnidaria > Coral ...
GGTGATCGTGGAGAAGCCTTCTAACTAGTGTCCCCATCATAGGGGTTATTTGCTTCGGGTGTTCGACATCACTTGTGTCTTCAAGGGGATTTGGAAGAGCCTGCACCCAGTTTACATAGATATATTATATATATTAGATATATTAGATATATTAGATATATTAGATATAGATATACTATAAATATAATATATACATATTATATATATAAGCTACCAGTAGTAGTTAAGAGAAAATTCCCCCCGTGTCCAACATGTCCAACCAGTGCTTCCACGTCCTGCTCCAACTTCCAGCCCAGAGCTCCCACCGCATCACGAGCTTGGTCCAAGCTTCTGATTCCCACCAAGGGAATGGCATTGTGGCAGATGGCCCAGTTCACACAGATCTGCGCCATGGATTTACCATACTTCTCAGCCAACTGCTGGATGCTTCCTCGAAGATCTCTGAGCTCATCCATCTTCAAACCTGGAAATGGCATGAAATGGCAATGGCTGCAGGCGAAACCGTTTCGGCCAGGGCATTGGTGAGAAAAATCGTGGTATTTCTTGAAAGGGTGGGACTACCTGTTTCATCCTGTTTCCCTATTGGAAATGACCACTGTTGGATGATTTGGGGGTCCACCATGTTTAGTTCTTGCAGCAACAACTGCTCAAGGGCGCCACGGAGCCAAGATGTAACAAAATTGTCGCCTTTTGCCATCAAGCAATCAGTCAAGAATTCCCCAAAAAGAAACCCAGCCAAATGCCAAATTTCGCCTCAAATTTCCCAGCCGTCCCAGCCGTCCCAGTTGTCCCAGCCTGTCATCTTGGCTAATCTGATCTTCGCAAACTTCTCATTCGTCAAGTTATCAGTCAACATCCCCTGCCCCACTGTCCCGAAGGCCACGATCTTCACATCCAGTTCTTGACACGTCTTCCACATCTCCTGAGATGATTCCATGAAGTAAATTTATATGGGGGTCATTCCATAAATGATACCCCAAATGGATGGTTTATCATGGAAAATCCCAGTGGAAACCCCATAGATTTAAAAATCTAGTATCCACCAGAGTTTCCCTGGAGGTGAATGTGCTATTTAGGACCAGCAGGATTGTATTCTCGTACTCAATATCTGATGTACATAAGATGTTGTAAATGCGGTAGTGCCTTAAACGGTTTCATTTAAATCATTTAACCATGTCTAAGGTACTATCAATGCCTTTTTAGGCACCAGGATCTGATTTTTTTTTCCATATCTAACTATCTAAGTCACCTTAGAAAATTTGCTGCCATACTGATTCACTGATGATCCCCTACAAAATGACCCAAAAAAAATGTCTTGGCCGCCGACTTCGGCCAGTGGACCTGAAGCTCCGGACTGTTGAAGCAGAGCAAGTTGAACATCACCTGGGTCCGGTGAACTTTCCATTGCCTTCATCCATTTCTGGCGGCGAAACCATCTCAAAACCCCCCGTTTGATGCTTAAAAATTGATCCAAATGGTGGAAAAAATGCTGAAATCCTCATCAATTCTCTGAAAATCCATTAAAATCCCATGAAAATCTGGTGATGTCCCATATGATCACCATCCACCCGCACCTGATTCGCCGCAATCCGCCTGCCATGCTTCAGGGCCTCAGCTTGGGCGCGACGCACCTGGGAAGCGTTGCAGTTGGAGATGCCGATCTCCTTGATCAGACCTGCCTGGGTCCATGAAGACTGAAGAAACTGATGAAAACTGGTGAAAACTGAAGGGTCAAAACCCTATCCCCCTGTAGTTCACATCAAAATAGCTGGGATTTATGGATGTTCATCCTACTAAAAATGTATCTATAGGTATTGACCCATACCCAAAACTGATGAAAATTGATGATAACTGTTGACAACTGATGACAAATGATGGGAATAACATAGAATAACTGATTAAAACTGATGAATAATTGAGAATGTTGATGATCATTGATAGATATGCTCCATAAATTCCTGATAATCTCGAAATGATAAATCATGAATGGCGATGAGAGCATATATCTTCGATTTTCAGAGATGTTCATGGATTCATTTCCGGAAAAAAATGAAACCTTGAAATGATTGCAAATAGGTTTCGTGAACTTCCCTCAAAAGTTTTTTTCAACTTTCAGATCAAATCAGGGGAAAAAAAATCCGTGTTAAATCCTGCCCAGCGGCTTTGGCAGCTTCACAAGCACAACTGATCCAAAATTCCAGTGGTAGAGGATGGATCGGTGTATGAAGGAAGTAGATGTCACACGTGGAACCCAGACGTTCACAGGACCTTCGCAGGGCATTGTGAAAGCTGCTGCGAGACCACCGGGCGATGGTGGGAAGGAACTTGCTAGCAAAGACCACTGGGTAGTTCCTGGCCGCAGTTCAACTGGAAAATTTCTGGAGACCCTTCGGCCACCAAACATGGCGATTTCCGCTATAAATGGAAGTTATAAGTGTGGTTGTAAGGCAAAAATAAGCTAGAAATGAAGAGCTTTGTTTGCCATCTGGATGGTACTTCCCATGTTTCTCAGTGATATCGATGCGTCGATGGAGTTCTTCCCATGTTTCCCCATTTTCGATGTGTCTGAAATGTGGTACCCCGAGCTCCTTTGCTTAGAAAAATGGCCATTGGAAGTGTTTCCCCAACGCACGTTCCATGGGCTATATATCTCCTACTATATCCCAGTATATTTCCATAAAGAATTGTCATTAGATTCAAAAATCATCCAACCCCCATGATTTTTGCAGGTTCCCTCGAAGTTTTTCAGGGGTTTTCTCAGATTCCCAACAACCCAGGGCACCCCAAACCATCGCGACTTTCCATCGCTGCCTCTTTTCATCTCCTGGCGCATTCGCCACCTTCGCCACATCCCGCAGGCGTTCTTCGCTGGTGCCACCTCCGTAGCCCTCCGCGGTGTCGAAAAGCTGAATTTGGTGCACCTGAAAATTGGGAGCCACTGGGGAAGAGGTGGTCACTGGCTGTTCATGGCATGAGTCGCCCTGATTTTGATGAAATCGAAATCTACGAAACTCCAAAGATGGATGACTGCTTCACTTAATGATGTTTAAGCAAGTCTAAGTCAACAACTTGTCAGAAATCTGCTCAGAGACGGTTGTCAGAGACGGTTGGATGGTTAAAAAATCCATTGGATCAATCCGCCTCTGTGAGCTCCTTGTAGATGGCAGCACAAGTCTCATCGGATAAGTTGCCTCACGATTGCACGTTGAAAAAAAAGTGTCATGATGGCATCAGAAATATTCCCAAAAATGGAAACTCTGTCATCATTGCAAGTTCTATAATATATATATATATATAATGTCTCTATATACACTGAGAATCAGCAGCTCTCCCCCACCTCGGTTTAACTTCTCATCCAACCACGTGCGTCCCCAGGCCATTGTCCCAACTGCCAAGGGCTTTAAAAGTTCGATCTCTCCGATCTTCGACATTTCAGCCATGGCCAGGCAGTGGCTTCTCAACACCAACAGCCAATGCTGCGGAGAAAAATCCCCAAAAACGCAACGGGAATGACGAGAAAAAAAACTGCGCAATGTGTTGTAATCCCAATTTATCCAACTCGGAGGCTCACGTGGATTTTTTTTAAGCGGTTGATGAACCAAAATACTGAAAATGAATCACCTGATGAGCTGAATCTGTGAATTTCGACGAGGGGACTCAAGATCAGTCAATCCTGAATGTTGGAGTTCGATATCATGACAATCACCCAAATTTCCAGTGAATCTCAGTAAACACCCAAGCTGCCACATCATCCTGCCACAACCTTATCTTCGGATTGGAAAGTGTTCAAAAGTTGAGTATGTTACAGTATTTTTAAAAAGCAGTAGCGTGAAAAATCCATGGTTTTTGTTTTGGACACCTCAAAAATTGATGGCAACATCATCCCAAAAAATCCAGCAATTTCTGCAAATTCCGGTCCTGCAACATCTCCTTTTCGTTCTTCAGCAGCAATTCCAATAGAGAGGACCACAGGTCGTTCCCTAGATGTCCTGTAACCAGAGACCATGCCTGGAGCGTTTTTGCTTTGGAAAATCATGTTAGGAATCCCCCTGGCCTGGAAAAAAAAACAAAACCCTTCCAAGAGGAAAGTTCAGGGAGCAAGAGGACGCTTTTCCTTTCTTGATCCTTTCCGACATGCTGGATCATTCCCGAAAATATGTTCGAAACATTGGGATAAAATAGTTGTCCGATCACTGTTCCACGTTTTGAACATCATTCCACATGAAAATCCAGAAAAAATGATTTCCACGGATTTGAGGAGTTTCCACCATCTTTTCCCCATGTTTCAACAGCTTCAGGTCAAAAGCCCTGCGCCTTGTCAGGCAAAACTGCCGACTTGGCCTTCAACAACCCAGCCTGGTGCGGTTTTTACAGGTCAATAGGATTGCCAGGTGATGAGAATCCCCAAGATACTGTATGACACAACTCATACATCTATACATACCATCTGGTTATTTAACATAGCCATGGAAAATCCCTTATAAATGGAGGTTTTAATGGGAAAATCATCTACAAATGGGTCATTTTCCATGGCTATGTTAAATAACCAGAGGGTATATAACCAGAGGGTATATCTACATACACTTTAAGAAGAGTCGTCAACTAGGTCGCGTAAGCAAAACCCTGGGTTTCGTAAGGTGGCTTGCCGCTTTTGCAAAATACCATGCGTACGCTGTGGCGTAACCTGTGGCATGCCTCTGGCGTAAGTTCCTATGCGTTTTAAGTCAAACCTATCACCGTAAGCTTGCGCTTTTATGTACATGCCTGCCGCGTAAATCAAAACTCTGGTCGCGTAAGCATAGCGTCAGGTATAGCGTAAGCAATGTTATGCGACATAGGCTGGTAATCTCACGTTTTCGGAGAAGCCTTCAGGTAGTGGATGGTTTATTAATGGTTTATTGAGGGTTTGTTAGGGACTACCCGCGAAGGGCCAATAGCATCTATCACAAAACGGGTCACCTTCCAAAGGGGTCGGTTGAAGACCTATGAATACATCGGAACGTATTCCTCCGGGAAAAAAAAACACTGGAGTTTCAGTTTCAATATCGCTCAAATGGATTTTTTTAGTGATGCTGAGTACATGTTGGCACATGAGCGACAGTGTCAACCCAGGGTGGCGGTGAAAATAGCAAGAAAGTCTTCCAAAAAAATATTTCGCAAGTCAAAAGAACAACTCAAACACAAAAGAAACGACTTTGATCACTAAAGAATGGAAAAGATCCTCCAAACAGCTTCCCATGGAGTTTTCCTCAACTCCCACATCGTTGACCTCTACCAGTGTGGCTTCGGCGGCTTTCTCTACAGTACTGTCCTGTCACCAGGGGTGGACCACTAGAACGGGCTATTCGGGATGGTTGGTCCATCAACTGAACCAGGGATGGTGTGTCTCAATAAAGGACCAATGGTAGCGAGACAGAATGATGATCACCCCCATCAAAGCCACATTGTGTACATCAAGAATCGCACACAAGCAGAAAAACCGCTTTGTCAATGAGCCAGCATTGCCAAGGCAATCATGCCAACAAAGGCAATCATATGAATTCGCCCTGTCTCAACATCAATATCATCAATATCATCAATCAACCCCCAACCATTTCGCCATTTCGAGATCAATTTCCATCAATTTCCCACTTCGAAAATCTTTCCACTACAAAGAAATTCGTCGAACTCCGGAGCCCGTGGACTCCGTGGACTCCGGAGTTCTCTGTCCTTCAGTAGCTTCAGAAATGCCACCGCAGCGGATCGGACTTCCAGCTCCTCACAGCGGATGTGACTGAAGTGTTTTCAGAGTCTTTTTAAAAGGAAGCCGCAGAATACCCCAAAAAATCCAGATGTTGTTCTATTTTTTTCTAATTAGACTAAAGATGCGAAAGTGAATTTCATGTTGACCAACTGATGTTAAGCATCTTATTCAATTCTTTTGTCAATAGGTCCCACTCTTGGGAACATGGAGAGATGCCATGGACGACCTGTTCTACACCATTGTGGGGCTCCATTAGCGGCTCCATCCTCATTTTGGCCGGCTATAACCTGCCATATGGTTTTGGTTCAAGCTATTGTGGCACTGTTCCGGGCAAAATTGGGCGGGTTGGTAATTTTCACCTCCCATTATATCCATTATTCCACCATCCATCTGAAAAGATCCACAATGTCCATGGCCGCATTTTACTGTTCTTCGGAGTCTCCTGAGCATTGGCGATCTTCACCATGATCAGCGGCAGCATGTGCTGGTCCTGCACAGAAGGAAGACCTATGATTCCTAATTTTGCTGACTTTACCAGGACATACCAGGACCTATATCCTCTGGTTATTTAACATAGCCATGGACAATGACCCATAGAAATAGATGGTTCACCTATTACAAATGGTGATTTTCCATGGCTATGTTAGTCATAACCAGATGGTATAGGTCCTATGATAAGAATAACAAGAAGCAAAGATGTGAGCTATGCTGGAATCATCCGTAGTTTCAAACTCCCTGGAGATTTCTGGGCCGAAGCATGGGTTTAGGGTGGCTTTCGGAGCATGCTACCTGTGGCAAAGTTTGAGCTCATCATGTTGCAACCTCTGGCATTTTTTTTTGTCCCATGAAAACTCAACAGCCCTGAAAATTCCCAAGATATCAAGCCAAGGTCACCAGGAAAGTTCGAAATTGAAGTTCCAAGTTATGTGAAGAATTCATTCCACTTTCAATCCCCATGGTTAAACTTTCCGCACACTTCACTTTTAGTTCAAGAGCATTTGGACAATGGGCATTCCAACCACTTAGTCCAAAATTTTGGCTATACACCAAAGTCGCAATTTTAACTGGGAACATGATGATGGCTATACCATCACTTTTAGGGCTGTTCCATGCTGTTCCGCTCAAAATTCCAGGACACATCAGATGCGCCCCGCCCATAGATCAAGGTCACTGAGGATCTGACTAGCGGCCATCCCTTTTTGGACACCAAAGACTTCAACATCCGCAGGGCATTCGCGGACACCACCCCTGGGCCGACATGACATTTTGGAACATGAATCCAAATATAACAGAAGAACTCCAAGGGTGTCTTTTATCATTCGTATTACTCCGTGTATGTTTATAAATCTGTGTATACCAGTATACCATGTTCATATACTTGGAACCCCAAAAAAAGCTGGTAACTATGAGACCTTCAGGGTATGATTCAATCAAGAAAATCAAGAAATCAACCCATCAGACGGAAAGCTGTCCGGCCTTTTTCATGGGGTCCCAGAGCCAAGGCCACAATGGCCTCAGTGTTTTCATGTGTTTTCCCAAAATCTCATGGCGACCACAGCCGCCCAGCCCGGACCACCATGAGCCCCCGACTGCTCGAGAGGACTCCTGATTCAGGGCCGTCTGCAAATCAGCCTTAGATGTTGGATCAGGTTCTGGATCATCCTGGATTGATGAAAAATCGAGGGAAAGCTTGGTGGAAAAAACCTGAAATCCATGAATCACGGTCCAAAATCCTGGCAAGGAACGGCCAAGTCCTTGGGTTTCCTCAACACCAAGCGCATCAGCCGTTGAACTACTTCGCGATTCTCACCTGTGGTTTACCCATTGTACCCCTTAAAATCGTGATCAAGTCCTGGCCCGGACTTGCTATTCCCTCACTGGATCCCACTCAAAAAATGATTCATGGCTTGCTACATGTCATGTTGCCGTGTCGGAAGTTGTCGGAAGTGGCGTGTTTCACTGCTCTCACTGCGGTTTCTGGTTTCCGCTTTGATCTGAGGAAAGTCACCCCACTGAGGGTTGATGAAACACCATCCCCAGGTACCATTTGGGGACAGAATCGAACCTGCCATTTTGGTCCCAGAAAACACGAATGATCATGCTAATCATGGAAAATATCACAAGAATGATGCTGATTTCATAACAATCATTGTGATATATTCTGAGAGATAATAGTACTGTAACAGTATAAATCAGCATTTACTGAAAATTAATTTCGCTGGCAGTACATGTTCATATCATCAAAAAACACTAAAATATCCCTGATTTTCCCATCGCCAAATCTCTGCCAGGCCTGTGCCATTTCTGTTTCTTCGGCGAGGTGACGCCTAGTTCGATTGGAAAAATCGACTGAGATCGAAGGATGGGATGTAAATTGGGACATAAAGTGGGATAGATCTATAGAGATGGGATATATAAAAATGAGATACATCTGATTATGGATATGGATATTCTAGAGATGGGATAGAACATCAATACAATTAGATTCTTAGATGTTCGATTGGGAAAATGACTATGAAAATATATATGATCATCCCTTCATGTCAGAAAAAAAAAGAATTTTCTAATTCACAGAATATGTTTGAAACCACCAAGTACAGTCTAAATGTCTAAATTTGGTGCCCAAAAAAAATGATACTTCATGGCATGGCATTGATTCCCTTGCTTTGCAACATCACGTTTATGGCCAAAATACGGCCAAAGCGACCAGAAAACATTCGAACACCAGGACTCATTGCTTGCGCAAGTTGAAAGAAGTATATAAACCATATATTAACCATATATTAACCATATATTCACCATATATTCACCATATATTAACCATATATTAACCATATATTAACCATAGATTCACCATACATTAACCATACATTAACCATACATTAACCATATATTAACCATATATTAACCATATATTAACCATATATTAACCATATATTAACCGTATATTAACCATATATTAACCATATATTAACCATATATTAACCATATATTAACCATATATTAACCACATATTAACCACATATTAACCATATATTAACCATATATTAACCATATATTAACCATATATTAACCATATATTAACCATATATTAACCATATATTCACCATATATTCACCATATATTCACCATATATTCACCATATATTCACCATACATTAACCATACATTAACCATACATTAACCATACATTAACCATACATTAACCATATATTAACCATATATTAACCATATATTAACCGTATATTAACCGTATATATTAACCATATATTAACCATATATTAACCATATATTAACCATATATTCACCATATATTAACCATACATTAACCATACATTAACCATAGATTAACCATATATTAACCATATATTAACCGTATATTAACCATATATTAACCATATATTAACCATATATTAACCATATATTAACCATATATTAACCATATATTAACCATATATTCACCATATATTAACCATACATTAACCATACATTAACCATACATTAACCATACATTAACCATACATTAACCATATATTAACCATATATTAACCATAGATTAACCATATATTAACCATATATTAACCGTATATTAACCGTCCATATATTAACCGTATATTAACCGTATATATTAACCATATATTAACCATATATTAACCATATATTAACCGTATATTAACCATATATTAACCATATATTAACCATATATTAACCATATATTAACCATACATTAACCATACATTAACCATATATTAACCATACATTAACCATACATTAACCATATATTAACCATATATTAACCATATATTAACCGTATATTAACCATATATTAACCATATATTAACCATATCAATTTCCTGCCCGCCTCAACATTGGCCAAACCTCAGTGCTTCGCAGTGACATGGCAGTGACATGGCAGTTGCGACACAGCTTGACAGGGCTTGAACCAAGTGAGTGGTGAAGGGAAAAAAACGAAAAAAAACCTATGAAAACTCTGGAACATCCAACCAATACATATCAAACACATTCAAGAAATGGGCTCAGAAGTGTATCAGAACCTCCAACAAATCACTGCTCTCAGGCTTCGACTTGCCAAAAGCCGCTGCCTCTCTTCACCTGTGACAGAGCCATGAAGGAGGTGAGACTTACCTAGCTTAGTTCATTAACAAATATGAGCTGCCAGTTTTTTATTCAACTGGTTGGACACTTATCCTGCTATAGAAATCGATCTTCCTAAAAGGTTCAATACTAATCATGATCTCAAGAACCAAAGTTGCTTGCCATGTTCAAAGAATCTGGTCATCTGATCTTGTTAGTATCCCATTTTCACCCAGACCACTTGGGTCGGATTGAACATGGGCTACCCCAACAATTTTTCAATGATACTGACAAAAAAAAAAAAGATCACAAACCAAATTTTGGAGATACCCCTGTTTAACCCAGACCCATTTCATGCAGTTCCAGGGGATATCCCAACTTATGGGGCGTAAAATACCATGGAGTTACATCCATTTTTTAGTAATCTCAACTTGCACCCCCAAGTAGCTCACAGATCTCATAATATTCCCATTAAACCCCATTTTTCTTGCCTTTATTCCATGATATTCCCATATATCCCATATATCCCATATATCAGTTGCTTACGCTTAGATTCCCATACATCTGGGAATATCCACAAAAGTTACCTACCCTTACCCTGCAAATCCATGGCCCCACCTTCGATTTCCTCCGGCGTCGCTAGCACGACGGCGGCTACGCTCGTTTTCGCGGTGGCCTTACCGCGAACCTCGCCGCAGTGACGACAACGACCACGCCGACGACAACAACAATAATAATTACAATAATAGTAATAATAAAAATCATCATCATCATCATCGTCATCATCATCATCATCGTCATCGTCATCGTCATCATCATCGTCATCATCATCATCATCATCATCGTCATCGTCATCGTCATCATCATCGTCATCATCAACATCATCGTCATCATCATCATCATCGTCATCGTCATCATCATCGTCATCATCATCATCATCGTCATCGTCATCGCCATCATCATCATCATCGTCATCATCATCGTCATCGTCATCGTCATCGTCATCATCATCGTCATCATCATCATCATCGTCATCGTCATCATCATCGTCATCATCATCATCGTCATCGTCATCGTCATCGCCATCATCATCATCACCATCATCATCATCATCGTCATCATCATCATCATCGTCATCGTCATCGCCATCATCATCATCATCATCATCATCGTCATCATCATCATCATCGTCATCGTCATCGCCATCATCCTCATCATCATCACCATCATCATCATCATCATCGCCATCATCATCATCATCATCATCACCATCATCATCATCATCGCCATCATCATCATCGTCATTATTTCATCATCATCATCATCATCATCATCATCACCATCATCATCATCATCGCCATCATCATCATCATCATCATCATCATCCTCGTCATCATCATCATCACCATGATCATCGTCATCGTCGTCATCATCATCATCACCATCATCATCATCGTCGTCATCATCGCCATCATCATCATCATCGCCATCATCATTATCATCATCATCATCGTCGTCGTCATCATCGTCATCATCATCATCATCATCATCAATCATCATCATCATCATCATCATCATCATCATCTCGTCGTCATCATCGCCATCATCATCATCGCCATCATCATCATCATCATCATCGTCGTCATCATCATCATCATCATCATCATCGCCATCATCAGAATGATTTTCATGCTGGCCATTCCCTCAGCAGAACGTTGAAAAGCTCAAGCCCACCTTCGCGGACTTCCGGGAAGCCTGCAACAACTCCAGGATTAAGAAACATCAGAAACTATGTGTACGTGTATTTATATATATATAGATAGATAGATAGATGAGTGTGTATGTGTGTACATAGTACATGTGTGTATATATATCTATATATGTATATATACATACATCATACACATGATATGTATATATATATATAATGGAGGTTTCCTGAAATGGGGGTACCCCGAAACCATCCATGTAAAACGGTGTAAAAGTAGGATTCTCCGAGCCCAAAAAAAACCTCCAGCGTTCAGCACCTGCGTCGCCGCCGAGCCGTCACTCTCGGCGCAAGTTGGAGCCAACTGCACCTAACACGCTGGAAAAATGGATGGAAACTCTGATTTTTATGTGGTTTTTAGCCAGCCGAATAAACCTAGCCATGAACCATTTGGAGCTCATTTGACATCATCCTAAATCAATAGATGTATACCTAGCAAAAACCTCTATTGGGGATGCTAAAAAAATGGCATTGGGTCGGTCCGCGCATAAGAACCTAACCTCAAAACGCTGAAAATCTTAAATATACCACAACAATTTAGAATTGGATTTTATGCTTCTGCATCTTTTTGGGAATTGCTAGATCTGAATGATCCGTTTCATGGTTTTTGTGGTATGACCATCCTCCAATATGGGTGGGTGGTCATACCGACTTCTGACCATGGAACATATGGTTATCAGTCATGACATGAGGGTCCAAAGCTTGGATACAAAACAGATGGATAAACAACTAGCACATCACCATTGAAAGATCATGGGAAATAATGTGTCTACTCCTGGGAACTCCAAGAGGGAAAGTTTGGAAACCAACTTGACATTGGAAATCATTGGCTCTTGGGAAAGTATTGCAACTTCAATTCCAATTGTATTTGCTGCGGTTTGTTTGCTGCTCGTGTTGGAATTCCGTGGAATTGATTGGGATTGTACACTCGCTGATGACATGTGAAGTTTCTGGAAAGTGAAATCAACCCGGTCCTGTCCTAATGAGGTAAACCCAATGCCATAAAGCCAATAAAACAACTGCAACCATCCCAATTTGGGCTTTTATGACCTCTGCTATTTAGTCCAACTTTTTTTGAAGAAGTTCATATTTGTGTGTATTAGATAATTAGATAGATAGGTAGATAGATAGATAGATAGAAAGATAGAAAGATAGATAGATGGATAGATGGATGGACGGACGGATGGATGGATGGATAGGTAGATAGATAGATAGATAGATAGATCATGACCCCCCATATAGTGTTCATTTTCAGCCTTCCCACCATGTCTAACCAGGGTTCCGGGCCAAGGTCTCCGCGGTATCTTTGTCCACTTTCGACAACGTCTGTCGCATCGCCTCATTCAACTCCAACGGCGCACAGCCCAGGCACTTCGCAGGCGCCTCCAAAAAGCGTGACATCCCATGGGGAGTTTTGGAGGGCTGGAAATGAGATTTTTGAAACAACCATACAATACATACATATAATATATATATATATATGTATATATATAATATCTCAATATATCACCAACTAGCGGCTGAACAATTCCAACTATTTTAATCTATTTTAAACTTCTTTCAGCTCTGACACTCAAACATATCGATGAACCATCCATCGAAATCTCATGCGTCGCCCGCACGATGGCCTGGAACCGTGCCACGGTCTTCTTCCGCGCTTTGGCCGTGGCCGCATTTCTGAGACCCTCCAGGAAAGCCTGGGGAAGAGGTAGCAGGCTGGCAGGTAGCAATCCCAAAGGCTGGTTAGGTTGCGTAGTTTCCTCCGACCCAACCAGTTTTTATTGGTTTAAGATGTTTAATCAGCACTTGGGTCTGAAAAGAGCCTCAAAATCTTGCATGTTTGATGGTTGATCAGCATTTTCTCATTAGAGATCACCATTGGGTATATCTCATCCATTTTCAGAGAGACCCCTTTTTTTTCGACCAAGTTTCATCTCCCAGCAAATCACCCTGAAAATGGCCATAAATTGATGGTATAGTATACCCCGTTGTTCATTCCAAAATTTGGATCTACTTGGCTCTAGTGGATCCCATGAAATCCCATGAATTCATGTGAAATCCCCATGAAATCTATAACGAAATCCCATCGAAATCCAAGCCCACCTGAAGTACAGCTCGGCAGAGCTGCGGTGCATGGTGTTTCATCAGACTGGAGTCTTCAAGGAGGCCCTGGACCAAGGCCTTCGTTGCATGGTCCAGGGATGTCGTAGATGTCGTAGGATCAAACAGGGTCCCAGTCGTCTTCCAATCTTTCATGGTTAAATATGGTAAAATCATGTGGGTATGGATCAATACCTATTTTTATACCATTTTTAGTGGGATGAACATCCATTTTAACCCAGCTATTTTGATGTGAACTACAGGGGATTCCATGGGTTTTGACACACTGCCATGTAAAGTCCTGTTCAATCCCCCAGAGTTGAAGTTGGTAATTGGTCAAAATCTCCATGGTTGGTTTTTGAAAAAACAACCAATGGATCCACAGATCAATCCCGTTCAACGCAGTCAAAGTCAACCCACAAGGGCGTTTTTTGAACCAAAAAGAAGGACGTAGATTTTCAACACAGCCGAAAAAATGCCAGTGCATGGACCTGCCATTTTTAACACCTGGCCGAAACCTAGGACCTAGATAGCTTGCTGGTGGCATGCTGCTTGAAGGGATATCCTGGATATCCTTTCAAAACCTCCATATGTTTCTCAGCCACGCGCACCTGGGCATTTTCTTCCTCCACGCCCAGTCCGGCCTGTCGATCCAAAATGTTGAAAAAAAGTGGCCAGGGAGTTACTGTTAAAGAAATCAAACACCAAGGGGAGCACAACTTGGTATAACTTGGTCATGGCGAATAAATTGCTGCATGGTTTGAGCCGTTTGAGCCACCCACAGAATGAAACAACGCTGCGCTCCACTTTGGCACGTGACGCTGTCCCACCTTCACAACCATCGCCAGCAGGTTCCCGGCATCCACTGAAGGTGAAGCTGCACGCAGCAGCTCCTGAGCGGTGGAAACGTTGAAAGCTTGGAATCAATGGAAACTGGACATTTGGACATTTGGACTCAATGGAATTCAATGGAATTCAATGGAATTCAATGGAATTCAATGGAATTCAATGGAATTCAATGGAATTCAATGGAATTCAATGGAATTCAATGGAATTCAATGGAATTCAATGGAATTCAATGGAATCCCATAGGTTTAAGGAATCCTGAAATCCATGGAATGGTCCGGAATGGATCAATGGCTAGCCACCGGATCAATGGATCAACTCAGCGGCCTCCGGCCCATGTTTGGCCAGGACCTTCACGACTCCTCCGGGCATTTTTTCCAGCTCCTCGTCAAAAGAATCCCAGTGGAACCAGTTACTGCTCCAACACTGAGGCCGAAAAACCCATGGAAAAACCCCATCAACGATCCATCCATTTTTCCATCGAAAAAAACCCAATCCGAAGTGTCTGCGCTGCGTATCCTGCAACTGACTCATCGCTGCCATGACTTCGAAAGCGGCACGGCCGTCTTCCCCAACTGCCTGGCCGTTTCATCAAAACGTGGCAATGGCAAAAATATGGAGGTTTAGTTCGAAAAATCATCGAAATGGTGAATTTTCCACATTACCAAAGAGTACACTACTGTAGATCTAGGGGATAAATTGGGAATGACAAACTCCGCTGGTTTTCGCCTGTTTGGCCAAGCGCACTAACAACTGCCCTTGCACGCTCTCCTGCCGGAACGATGTTGCAACTTGTTTGTCCAAGATGAATACCATATGGATACCATAAACACTTCAGTTTTAATATGTTTTAATGGGATATGAATGGGGATGTAATATGATGTGATCAGATATACCACCTATATTCACCTATATGTGTCTGGAAATGGCTTGTATACCCGAATTTAAGTGTCTTTTCAAATGGAAGAAATGATGATCAACCTTGCGATCTTGGGGTGTCCTATTTTCAGACACCAATCGTACTGGGAAAGTGACAAACTACGATGATGAGTATATTGTAGTTGGGTACTTGAGCAACCATTGGTGACTTCTCAGAAATCGGGCAGCCTGTCACTGCGTCAATCGACCTTTCGCACGTGTCTATATCTTTTTCGATTTTTTCGGACCTTTGGAAAAATTGGGACGATCCTACTTCCATGTCCTTTCGGGAAAAATATGAAAGAGAACATGCATAATGTGTATATAAGTTGTCATCATTTACATAGGCTTGAAGCCCCTATCAGGCAGGCTGAAGGGCGGCCAGTTCAAAGCCCGGTTTCCTCGAGCTGGATCTTGGCGCAAAGCGCACCAGTCACCGTCACACCCTTGGGGCCATGGGCGAGGGGATAAAAGTCCATGAATGCCCACAATATCCCACATTGAAGAAAAAACGATTGAGTTTCACAAACTCCAGACTAATTAACCAATTTACCTCTGGTAATCAAACGTGGCAAGGGAAAATTCACCATTTATACATGATGTTCCCATAAAAGCCTCCATTACTTCAAGCATTTCCAGCCACGTTTGCTGACCTAAGGCTAGTTGAAACAACCCTTCCGATCCAAGAAATTTGGGCATCCAAATCATCCAATTGCCTGAGATTTGCACAGCATAGAAGGCATCTTGCTGTGCAGGTTGGCTCAACAACTTCAGGAGACTCTGGATGGCCACCTGGCGGCCACCGGGAATGGGAGTCCCCAACTTGGTAAACCATCCCCCATTAATTTTTCCTTCATGTTATGGCTGGGATATAATTCATCCCCAAAATGCTAAGTTATGATTATTGTGGGTGGTACCATAAATTATAGAAACTAATATTTTATATACATATACATATATATATGTATATATAATTATCCCTTGGAAATTCCCTATGTTTTTTTAATAGCTGGGGGCCATCATGAATGGGATTCCCCATGCCACCTGAACCAAGTCGTTGCCCACAGACCTCAGCAACCATGTCTAAACCACGATCACCCAAGCGCTGCAACAGGGGATACCGTTTCAAAACGACAACAACAAGGACAGCAACAACAGCAACAACAGCAACAACAGCAACCACAACCACAACCACAACCAATTTGACTATGTTTTAAACGACAGCGTTCCAGTTTCAATCATTCCCAACTGCGTGAACGATTCATTAAGTAATATTTCGCTACCAGGTTGGCCAAGAATCGTCTACCACGTTTACTGGATATTTTTTTCACATGTATCATCATATATGTGTTTCCCCGCCGTTTCTCTCCACCAGATTGCATTTTCATGGTCAATTTGGTCAATTTGTCTCGGTCCACATATATCCAATGTTTCACACAGATCGGAGAAAATGGCAATCAAATGGGAAGATGCGGAAGATTCAAGGGGAGATCCCAAGGGAAACAAAAGGAGAACTTGGGACATAAATACCATCGAATGTGATAGAAACCAAATTGTAAATGTCATTAAAAAAGCGGAAATAAGTGGGAGCATCAATGTAGAACAGTAACTATACATAACTATACCATATTACTATATGGAAATCATTGTGAAAATCTGGGGAATGTCCAGAAATTTCTGCATACCTGAACTCTGGGTTCTCCGGCAACGCAATGGTATCCAACCAAATGGCTGCGAAGAAAGTCATCAGCGCCCGATTCTCCAGTTGCATCTGCAGCGTTTCCTGGAGACTTTTGAGGCCAAGACATGCCAAGCTCAGGACATCCGGAAAAATGACCCCCGGCTGCTGCTGATTTGGTGTGAAAACCATCGTTTCAACATCGTTTCAATGGTCCCTTACCATGTCCATTGCCCAACCAGTCCACCAGCTCTGGCATCCAGCTCCTCTAAGATGTCGCCCAGGAAGGACAACACCGCCGTGTCTTTGCTGCAATACTTGGCCAGTCGTGAACGGATCAAAGTGGCTGGCTTCGCCTACGGCAGATTCCAAAGTCTGGAGGGCAGGGGATACCGCCCAGGAAAAGTAGGAAGGCTAAAATCATCACTTTTTGAAATGGTTTAATGATGTTTTGAGGTGTTTTAATATCATCATGGCCCCAAATGGAGATAGCTGCAGCTTCCCCATCTACAGCCAGATCTGCCAGCCTTCAAAGTGGACAACCAAGCCCAACGAGGCCGATTCTCTACATGAAGGCCCTGAAGCCACGAAGGTCAAGGACGGCAGGGGTAGGTTTCAGGTTGCTACAGCCCTTTTTCAAGGCCAGTTGTGAAGCGAATGAGGGCACCTGAACCAACTTGGTGAAGAGAGGAGAATCCTTAGTTTCCAGCACAGGATCGCAGCACAATCTGTGGTGAATTGTCATGCTGCTGAGCACTACTACAACTACTACAACTACTACAACAACAACAACAACTACTACTACTACTACAACTACAACTACTACTACTACTACTACTACTACTACTACTACTACTACTACCACTAGGACTTGATCTGCCCCAAAATGGGAACACCCCTTGTCCATTCACGCATGGAAAGACTTGACCACTAAGTTTCATCTGAAGTTGGTTTCAAAGCTTGAAGACCAACCCATATGTCAGCCGATTGGCAAAATTGGATCAAGAGGTTTTGTCACCACCAGTCAAGTCCTGGTACCCTGCTGTTCACATCAAGTCCTGGTTGGGAATTTATGGAATTTATGGATGCTGTTCCTAACGTTCATCCTCCCAAATTTTCTCCCAATTTTTTGGTCTTTCATCGGGTTTTAACGTTACCCATTCCCTGTGGGCTTTTGCACTGCCCATCCGAGGTGCATGGTGTGGTAACGCCGCAGCCATCAGATCATCCACGTTCCACCGATGCGCATGGTATCTGGACGCTGGAACTCGAAGCTTTTGGTCGTTTCCAGCACGTGTCACCAAGGGGGCAGTCGATTCACAATGGTTTTTGTTGTATGGAACATCTTGGACTTGAATCTGGAATTTGAAATAGATACGAAATTTCATAATGACATAATGCGTTCTGAAATAAAAATGGTTGGTTCACATGGTTGGTTCACATGGTTTTTTTTCCCTCAACAATACCAAACCCATACCCAACTGAAAGCTTCGTTGCGGACCTGTACAGCAAGCCTTCTACACATTCCTGTGCTGCTCTTGCCTGCAAATGAGGCGACCTCAATCCAAACTCCCCGTGTCCCAAACTTTCTGCATGCTGCACACATCAGCCACAGATCTAGGTTAAGGCCAAGGTTGCGACAACAGCAGCAGGAGTTTGTGGATCTTCTGATCTATGGCGCCATTCTCCTTCGCTCACCCATGGTCCATTCACCCTTGCTATCAACCAACATGAACAAAACTTAAATATCTTAAATATGTTTCTATCTGTTTATAATTGTTTTATATATGTTTATTCAATCCTCGGTCACATGGTCTGTTTATGATTTATGATCGTAAAAAAAAAAAATCATGTGGCTTCGACGCGGGGCCAAGTGATTCGACTCTCCAGCTGTCCTCCTTGGTGAGGAGATCCCGATCTTTCATGGTACCCTCGAAGAGCTCGCTGTATTGGGACAGCTTTGGTTCCAGCACTGCGGCCTGTGGAAATGGTCGAAATATGTCGAAATATGTCGCATGCTGGGATTGGTGTGCTGCGAGCTAACCAATCATTGCACCCTGATTTTACTGCACTGGAACTCCTCCGGAAATCCTCAAAAAAATCCGATCCACCAGCATCCCATCGACCATTCCAGACCTCAGACAGACCATGCAGAGCCAAGGCTGCAAAGGTCTCGGGATCGTGCGACTTCGCTTCCTGGCACCGTGAAGACCGACTGATTTGGTGAGTCAATGGGTTCCATCATCCCCGAAACCATAAATGGGTGGTATAAATCCTATAACCACCTATAACCACCAAAGATACTTGAGGTTGGGGCACCCCATTGTGATCGCCTCAATCTCTAAACAATCGGGTGGTTTGACCTTTGAGGATCGGCATCATTTTAGGCCCGCTCTGCGGTGAAAATCAAGGACCCAACCCCGTTTGATTTTGCGTTGGCAAGTACTTGAACGAAATTGGAAAAAACATCCGAGATCGAAAAAAAAAGATCGCAACTCTATGATCATCTGCAAACAGAGCTTCCACATGTCACTGTATGGAGATTTAGCCTCCAAGAAGATATCAAATGCCGATCCATTGAATACTAGGCGGTTGTAAGACGCGGAGCTGAAAAAGGTCCATCAGTTTGAAATCTCCCAAAAAACATAAAAGGATAAGGAGTACCAACCTTGCCACAAGAAAGGTACCGATGGTATCGAAAATCGCCTGGCTCTGAGCGGGTTGTAGCAGCCATCCTAACACAACTTTGAGCCTTTTCCTTTGAAGCCGAGGTGTCTCTTGGGATCCTTTAATCCAATTCTCATAATCTCTTTTTTTGGGTCCCATTTTTCGGAATCAAAATCTGTCAAGCTCCAAAAAATAGAGACCGACAACTGGTTAGTACCTATGGAATAGTACCGACAAATCTGAAGATATGGCTATGGATCAATACCTATAAAAATACCATTTTTAGTGGGATGAACATCATATTTTGATGTGAACTACAGGGGATTCCATGGGTTTTGACACACTGCCATATGTTCACCTTCACTAACGGTTCCCAGCCAGAATTCCCGGTGCTCCACATGGCACCGTGGCACCTGTGGGCTGAAGAGGATTGATGGTGCAACTTGTCGTTTGGTACCAACAGCTGTGATGCCTGGCGTCCATCTTGGTCCATCTTGGTCCATCTGGGAATTAAAAGGGATCTTTTTGTTCGTGTATATACGTACATGATATCGTATATGCATATATATATATATATGCGTACATATATTACATATTATATATATATTATAATTATGTATATATATATATATATTATATTATATATATTTATTTATTTATATATCATATTATATATATATGTCATAGATTCTAAAAACCAGCTCTAAGTGATCCCTTCCACCCAACAGTAAACACGCCCTAAGAAATGGGTTCTTTACAGGATTACAGGATCTGCTCATCTTGCGGTCCAAAAAAAAAGGAAGTTGACAACCGCACCCAAAAAATCTGATGGTGTCATATCAAACGTAAACATAACATCAAAAATTCTGGAGCCATGGACCCTTGGGAAGAGCAAAGGATTGGATTGTAATTCCCCCAAAGAGATGAGAAAAACATGGTGAAACATCTTGATCTTCCGAGCAACCCCACCATGGTGCTGTTTAAAGGCTGCAACTTGCTTTGCAAGAAGCGTTGTCATGGCACAACTTCGAAGCAGGCTGGAAAAGCTGCTGTGATTGCTGATGGGCTGATGGTTTCAGACTCTTTGACGAACCATTCGAGAGTTGCCTTGCGCAAAGCTGCCACGGAGAAATGGTGGAAGTCTTTGAATCCACCAATTTTTAACCAAATGTCACCATTTGATTTTTTTGTAACCCTTGGAGTCATGTCGTCTCTTCCACGGCAGAATGGGACTTATGATCTGCCGTCATCATGGTGAAGCTGGAGAATTCAACAGCTGGAGGACAATCAAGCCAATCAAGTCGCGCAAAGAACAGCTGTCTACAGCAGGTCCACAGGTCCAGGTGATATCAATGGTGACACCACCCTAAAAACATCATGAAAGTCTACCATCTGGTTATGACTAACATAGCCATGGAAAATCACCATTTTTAATAGGTAAACCATCTATTTCTATGGGTCACTTCCCATAGCAAACTGTTAAATAATCAGAGGGTAAATTGCCAAGCAATGGGAGTAACTTGATGCTCGTTGACAAGGACTTTTCCGTCGAGTAAAGCCACAAACCTTCCTTGTTGGAAGTTCCTTGCAGCACCTTCTTTGAAATCTCTTAAATGCAAGCACGAAAAGGCAACAGAACAAAATTCCTCGTTGCCAAAATGGTGCTCGCAGAAACGGCTTTTGGTGACTTGTTGTCAGCCCATGCCTTGTGCATGTATTTGGTGCAAACTACAAGAAGTGCGTGTCACGCATCACGTTGATCGAATTTGATGAAAACGAAATTAAACAGTTTTCAATTCTGCACAATCTGCACATGCCTGCTCACCCTTTGTCTTCAGAGCAGACTGAGTTGCTGCGAGTCGTGCAACAGGAACCCTGAAGGGCGAGCAACTCATGTAGTCCAGGCCGATCTTCTCACAGACCTCAATGGAGGCTGGATCTCCGCCGTGCTCACCGCAAACTGACAACTCTCAATCTGGTCACTAGCAACAAGCATGAGCACCTAGCAAACTGACTTCTCCCCAACAATTTGTGCACAAAAACCAAGAATGCCGACAGGCAGCACGCAACCACTCCTTCAACTGTTCATCCTGAGGTCATCTCAACCTCCGAAAGCAACAAGCACTACCCGATGTCTGTCAGCCATGAAACATCAGAAAAACATCAGAAAAACGGTTTGATGGCAGAAATATCGAGGTCAACGATTTCAATGCGGGTGACCCACATACCGCAGTTGCCGACTTCAAAAAACGGTTTTTGCAACCCATGGGTGTACAAAACTCATTTCCAGAGGCCCTGGGTTCTGGTGAGCCAGGGCCCTGGCCAAACTGCAAAGCCTTTACAGCCAAGCGTCACTCCAGTCACTCCCTTCCTTGGAAGTCTGGAAATCTCAGCGCCAATCGCCGATTCCCCCACCAATGTCTCCAATGATTCCTGGAATGGTTCCACGGCGACGACCACCTTCTCGACGTCGGTGGCCACCAGGGAAGGGGGTATGACCACCTGTGTCTTCACAGCCGGAGCAACCGCCATTGCATTGAAAGGCGTAATATTTGCGTTGGTAGCCGTTGTACCTGCCATTATATACGGCAACGGGGGTGGGATTGCACCCCAGCCTTGCATTGAGGCACGCACGATATTTGGAGTTGGCTGTATTATAATTCCACGATGAGATAGAAAAGTCCTGGCAGCATGTTGGATCAATTCCGAGGTCGTAGCAGCGGGACTTCTTCTTGGTGCCGTTCACGGAGACAGCCGTGCCGTTGACGTTGACGGTTTCGTTTGTTGGCGGGGGCAGCGGCTTGGAACGGAGCTGCAGAGCATTCAAGCCACAGGCATCGGAGTGGCACTCGTCGTCTTGAGGCAGGGCACCAATGACTTCGTTGGGAGCTCCAGCAATGACCTGAATCAAAGGAAGCAAATGAATCAAAAGGAATCAAAGGAAGCCAAAAGAACCAAAGGAAGCAAAGGAATCAAAGGAATCAAAGAACTCAAAAGGACTCAAAGGAATCAAACGAAGCAAAGGCATCAAAGGAGGAATCAAAGGAATCAAAGGCATCAAAGGAATCAAAGGAAGCAAAGGAATCAAATGAATCAAAGGAAGCAAAGGAA
>Ga0126342_10005007_pt1:2500-22924 | contig 22924 bp, 21 predicted proteins | sample Cyp1metagenome_FD_92528 | JGI IMG/M metagenome (GOLD analysis project Ga0126342, IMG submission 92528) | Coral microbial communities from Lord Howe Island, Old Settlement Bay, Australia - Cyphastrea 1 metagenome | ecosystem: Host-associated > Invertebrates > Cnidaria > Coral ...
CAACCCAACGTAGGCCCAACATGGCCCCGACGGCGTGTTCTTTTTGCGAAAACTGCAATGTCACCAAGCCGCCATGAAACAACGCAAGATCTTTTCGACAACCCCGCAGGCCAAAATGCTGAGGTCAAAGCTGGACAATTCAAGACAAACATCCAAGTGAAATGAATACAGTTTGGGCAAATCAAAGACAATTCACACTTTTAGGCCTTAGTGCCAAGGCCCAAATGAACACTGCGTTCTTGGCCCAACATACGCTCAGCATAGGCTCACCAACATGGCTCCAAACCCAAGGGCTCATTTTTGTCATTGACGCTCTTAAATCAAGGCTGGCTTAAATGATCCGCCGCATCCAAAGAGCCGGACACCACCAGTCAGACTGGGAGACAAATGAATTAGGAGACAGGTGAAGACAGACATCCTGAGAGCCGGACACCACTAGCCAGACTGGGAGGCAACTATGAATTGGGAGACAAGTGAAGACAGACATCCAAAGAGCCGGACACCACTAGCCAGACACGGGAGACAACTATGAATCCGGACGCATGGGGAGAGCCGGACCGGACACCTCTTAAGAAAAAATTGAGAACCACAGCAGTAAACTGTTTGGGGAGAAACCCTATTAAAATGGATGATCTGGCCGTACCCCCATTTTAGGAAACCTCCATTTTGGTTTGATGCAATTCATGTCAATCTGCAAAGTATTCAAACAGGAATGCGTTCACTCATGTCATGAATTTGCACCCTGGAAACGCTGGCCTTTCCAAAAGGCGTCAATGGACAAGAGCTGCTGCAAAGGAATTGAAAATGCCACCGTGCCAGTGAAGAAAATTCCTGCCAAAGGATGCCAAAGGATGCCAAAGGTGTGATTGAGATGGAATGAGGGTGTAAAGCAGTGTCGGGAGACAAGAAAGACAAATTCAAAAAGTGGAGATAGGAGGTGTTGGATTTTGCAGTCACTCATCTGACTCAAAGTCTCTAAGATTGCGACGGATCATCCAAGATGTCCAGCGCTTGGTCTGTTTTACCCAGACCTTTCAAGTGGAAGAGGCGAATCAGCACCATCCAGGTGGCTCAGTACATCAAAAATGGAACGGGATGTAACTGGCAATTCTCCGGGTAGAATCAAGGAATATCTGTGGGGTCATGGCCACCCAGAGTCTTTATGAAGACTCTGGGACTCTGGGGGCTCTGTGGCTCGTACATGATGTGCATGGTGAGGAGGATCCAGGCAAGCAAATGACATGCCCGCAATAAAGCATCCCCACCTCAGCGTGAACCGAGTCACAATGAGTCCCCAGTCCCGATAAGTCTGGTGTTCATCTGGCTCACTCATTCTGCAGACTCTGGAAGTAAGTGGGAAATCGCTGTCGCTGATGTCACAAGCATTGTCAGCCATTTTAAGCCTGACAAATTGTCCAAATGTCCGGCTTCGCATTTGAGTCATTCTGTTTCATGCTCTTGGGGTCTGCGTCATTCCTTTGCTCTTGCTGGCACTTTGCAACTGACCCTGTGCAAGTGGCCTCCAAGGTTTCTCAGGCTATGATTTCTCAGTCTGTATAATACGCAAGCACAACAGAGACAGTGCAAAATTATGCAACACATCTTAGAATGACTTAGAAGCTGGCAAGTGCGTGCCCAGGAAGTGCGTAATGGTGGCGTAGATGAATAAGAGCGCCTTGTTCTCTGCCGTCTCTGCAAGGCTATGCTAAAAACTGGCCAACTACCAGAGATTTTACTGCCAGCTCCCACATCTCAGAGGCAGACAAACATGAAGAGGAAGAGAGCCTGCACAGCTGCGCTGGTGGCATTTGGACAAGCAATTGAAAGTGGGAATGTACCCAGAGTATGACCAGGACAAGTCTGAAACGTTGAACTTCATGTCTGGAAATATCTGCTGTTTTCATGCTGGGTACTGGGCGCAAAACATTTCTGCAAAACACTGGTATTTACGCAGTTTTCACCATGTTGCAAGATGTAGTTTCTACATGCGAAAAGGACAAAAACACTGTATTTTACGATGTTTTTGCTAGGAAACAGATTGCTTTGGCATGTGTTTCTGGCTTTTAGGCCTTGCCTCATCTTGAGCAGAGATCTTGGCTCCCTCCGCCTTTGCAGGCACCTTCCAAAGAGCTCCGGGAACGGTTCAAAACAAGATGGTGTTGGCATCTGACATGGTCAAACACACTCTGACATGGTCTGACATGGTTCTCTGGTCACATCGTTTCACATTGATAGATTCTTGTGTTTTTCGACAAACACTACACGTACTACGCGTGCTGGGCTATTCCGCTCCACTTCGCACAAGCCGAGACACCCTGGCCAGGAGGTAATCCCTCAAAAACTTCGGCCAAAACCTCGGCACTTAACTGCACACCACTGCAAGTCTGTCTGATGCCATGTTTCCATCTCTTATTGAAGTCTTTGTGAGCACTTTGTGGCACTTTAAGTTTTGAAAGACTTTCCAAAGCACTTTGAAATACTTTCAATACTTTCAAATCTAATCCAAAGCGATGCTGAGACGCCAGCTTCACCGCCAACACACAAGCAAAGCCCATGAAGCCAATGCCGATGAGAGGTGCAAACTTGGCGCATGGCGGAGTCTGATGTGGAGTCTGATGTGGAGTCATTGTAGTGGGGAAACGTGTTCTGCACACCTGAACAGCATATATTGAACACTTGCTCTTTTTCTAGAGCAGTCGCAAAACATTTCAACTGCGCACAAAATACCAGGAGGCATTCTGCAGCAACGGTGTCGACGCTGGAAGTGCTTCGCAAGCGTGAGGTACGTTCCATGGAGGCCGGAACGTAAATCTCAATCACATTTGGGATGAGATTTTTAAATATTTTGGTGAAACAAAATATGGTTTTAAATTTCTATGATCAGATCCTCATCGAAATTGACCGTAGACCCATCACTGATTTTGACAGAGACTGAGGCCACTGGTACGTCTGGTATTGCCGGGGAGGGGTCAGGTGGCAGCACATTAGGCACATCACCTTGGTTTTCACTGGCACGCACAGTGTTCCCTGCTGTCGCTGTCGCCACTGCTGTGCCATCTGTGCCATCAGTGCCATCCGCCAGCACAGCATCAACGAGCAAACCTCTGCTGCTGCTGAGCTCTCGGTCCAAGATGAGTTGTCCCAGCTGGCGGATTTTCAGCTCGAAACGTTCTGTGCCAATGGCGTCGATAACATGACGCAAACGCAACTCTTCGTTGGGATCGTAACAACTGGACACAGAGCAGTTGAATGTCGTCAGCTGCATCAGGGCAGGATTGCTCAAAGGCATCACTACCAGTTGGTTCAAAGCCTGTTGAACCTGCAAAAGGCAATTTCAAGTGAGCTTGAAATAGAGTAATGTGAGAGACTGGGGGGAATGAAATTGCGACGTAGTTGCTGCATGCACCTCAAAACAATTACAAATCACATGTTTGTATGTCAACGGACAAACCAAAAAAGTTGCTGTGGGTGCAGCTGAGGCACATGCATAAAAGAGAGCAAAACGCAAAGTTCCCATGCACACCAAAGTCGAGTTGGATATGTTGGCCCACAAAGTACTAGCACCTCTTTGCACGCCATGACATTCACAGGCAAAACACGAAGACCGTCAGCAATCTGGCGCTGGTTGATACACACCTTGTCCACCCAAAAGGTTGGATACCGACCACGTGTTGCATAGAAACTTTCTGCCACGAGTTTCAATGCTTTCCACTTCTGGGCAGGAGGATCCTGAGTCTAGATCGTTAAACGAACTTCATAAAGATACACATATCACATATATAAGTACTTAAAGCAAACCTGAAAACAAACTCCAGCAATTCAAAACAACACTGACAAGGCTTCCCATGCATCCTCACATCTCGGGCACATCTCAAAACACCCTTTCGCCACTTCTCGTCAAAAAAGGGGCGTTGGACAAAAGAGAAAAAAGGTTTCGTCTGAACGTCAGATGAGAATCGGACCAGGAGTGAGAGACGAAAAAGTCGATGATTTCACCACGACCCAATGGCCTGGACAGTTCATAGCCCATCCCATGGCTGTCCATCCAAAGCTCTTCATTCTGTGATGCCCAGTCCACCTGTCAACATCTGAAGCAAATACATGAGAGACATAATATCATCTACATAATCTACAGATTATGATATACCAGTAGTACCGCACAAGGCGGTGGCGGGAGTTTCATGCGTGATTCACAACAACCAAGCTCTCCTATAGGTTTCCTATTCTGAAACTTCCGCCACCGCCTTGTGCGGTACTACTGGTATTTGTAGTTGAAGTCTAGTGTAGTGTAGTGTAGTGTAGTGGTAGTTGTAGTTGTAGTGTGGTTGTCCTTATAGTGTACTTGTAGTGTGGTTGAAATTGTAGTTGTACTTGCAGTTCCAGTTGTAGTCGCAGTTGCAGTTGTAGTGTTGTTGTTGTTGTTGTTGTTGTTGTGGTGTTGTTGTGTTGGTGTTGTTGTTGTTGTTGTTGTTGCTGGTTCTTGTTGTTGTTGTTGTTGTTGTTGCTGGTTCTTGTTTTTGCTGGTTCTTGTTTTTGCTGGTTGTTGTTTTTGCTGGTTGTTGTTTTTGTTGGTTGTTGTTTTTGCTGGTTGTTGTTTTTGCTGGTTGTTGTTTTTGCTGGTTGTTGTTTTTGTTGGTTGTTGTTTTTGCCGGTTGTTGTTTTTGTTGGTTGTTGGTTGTTGCTGTGGTTGTTGTTGTGGTTGTTGTTGTGGTTGTTGTTGTGGTTGTTGTTGTGGTTGTTGTTGTGGTTGTTGTTGTGGTTGTTGTTAAGGTTGTTGTTGTGGTTGTTGTTGTGGTTGTTGTTGTGGTTGTTGTTGTGGTCGTTGTTGTGGTCGTTGTTGTGGTCGTTGTTGTGGTCGTTGTTGTGGTCGTGGTTGTGGTTGTGGTTGTGGCTGTGGCTGTGGTTGTGTTTGTGGTTGTTGTTGTTGCTGTTGTTGTTGTTGTTGCTGGTGGTGGTGGTGGTGGTGGTGGTGGTGTTGGTGTTGTTGTTGTTGTGGTTGTGGTTGTGGTTGTGGTTGTGGTTGTGGTTGTGGTGGTTGTTGTTGTTGTTGTTGTCGTTGTCGTTGTTGTTGTTGTTGTTGTTGTTGGTGTTGGTGTTGGTGTTGGTGTTGTTGTTGGTGTTGTTGTTTTGTAGTTGCTGTAGTTGCTGTAGTTGCTGTAGTTGCTGTAGTTGCTGTAGTTGCTGTAGTTGCTGTAGTTGCTGTAGTTGCTGTAGTTGCTGTAGTTGCTGTAGTTTTAGTTGATGTGCAGTTGAAGTTGTAGCTGTAGTTGTTGTAGTTGAAGTGCAGTTGAAGTGCAGTTGAAGTGTCGTTGAAGCGTAGTTGAAGTTGCAGTTGTAGCTGTAGTGTAGTTGAGGTGTAGTAGAAGTTGTCGCAGCTGTAGTTGCATTTGTAGTTGGAGTTGGAGTTGTAGCGTAGTGCGGTGTAACTAGTGCAGCGTAGTGTTGTGTAATGTAGCGTCGTGTAGTTGTAGTTGTAGTTGTAGTCTAGCGTCGTGTAGTGCAATGTAATTAGCGTAGTGTAGTGTAATGTAGTGTAGTGTACTGTAATTATTACTGTGGTGTAGTGTAATGTATATAGTGTAGTGTAGTGCAGTGCAGTGTAGTGTAGCGTAGTGTAATTAGTGTAGTGTAGTGTTGACTGATGTAATGTAGTGTAGTGGCATTAATGTAGTGTAGTGGCATTAGTGTACTGTAGCGTGGTATATTTGTTTTTGCATTTGTAGTTGTAGTGGTAGTGCAGTGTGGTTGCAGCTGTAGTTGCAGTTGTAGTTGTCTAGCTATCTATCTATCTATCTATCTATCTATCTGTCTGTCTGTCTGCCTGTCTGTCTTTCTGCAAGTTTGAAAACGAAGCAAATCTGGGAGACTTTCTCATTTTTTGAACTTGATAACGTCAAAAACGAAGCAATTCTGCGAGACGTCCTCAATTCTGCGAGACTTCCTTCAATAATGGAAAGTTGAGTGCAGAGCTGATGACCTCGTGCCAATGCGTTTTGCGATCTTTCCCGTCCATGTCTCTAAAGCATTGCGACAGCCACGAAAAAGTGAGGTCAGGTCATACGAAGTGCTGCACCTGCCATGCAATATCATCGTAGCAAACCTGAAGATCTGATGCTCCAAAACGCAACCCCTCTCACATTTTGACTTGGAAATGTGCTTCGCACCACAACGGCGTGCACTTTTTCGACATCTCAACTTCCAAGAGTGGTCCGAGCATGTGGTGCTTTTAACATGCTGACTTGGAAACGCGCTTCGCGCCACAACGGCGTGCACTTTTTCGACATCTCAACTTCAAAAAGTGCTCCGAACCTGGTGTGCTTTCTACGTTTTGACTTGGAAACGTGCTTCGTGCCACAGCGGCGTCCACTTTTTTGACATCTCAACTTCCAAAAGTGGTCCGACATTGGTGTGCTTTGTGCATTTTGACTTGGAAACGTGCTTTGCGCCACAACGGAGTGCAATTTTTCATCTCTCATCTGGCCAGATAGCTCCGCACCCGCCGCTTTAGCGAGCCTGCTTTTCGACCCTGCGGAGCCACAAACCATTGGAAAAACACAGTGTTTCGCGACTTTCCTAGCTTTTCGCGCGCCTGCATCTTCTTTCTTCTCACTCTTTCTCTTTTCTGATCTTCTCTCTTCTTCTCTGCTCCTCTCTGACTCGTCCCACCTCTGCTTTTCCATCTGTCCACATTGTCGGAAGTTTGACTTCTAAACTTCCTTCGATTATGTATGTATGTATATATATATACATATTCTCAATATTAATCCATATTATATATATATATAGGGTGCTGTATATTATCATACGATATAGACATGACATGACAAAATATGCAAACATGTGCAGAAAAGAACAGGCGCTCAATGAACACAATTGACTCATGGGATTCAGTAGGCAATGGCTTGATGTTTCGGGATGTTTCGGGATGTTTCGGGATGTTTCGGGTTGCATTAAAGGCAAAGAGTGAATGGTTGGCTGCATGGCTGTCTATTTTACAAAAGCTGCCACCGAAGTCACGGAAATACTTTCTGTAGACATACAGCAACGGAGAGGCTGAAAGCAGGAAACAAAGGAGTTTGAGCAAAACGTTTTCAATGGAAACACTTTAGATTCCAGTTGGTGAACCCTGAAGCATTGTTGATTCTTCGATATCATTAACCTTCTGTGATTCATCCGTCAGAGCTTCTGTCAAAGACCTGAGTGACCTGCTTGGAAGGTTGGAATGTGGCTTTTCTCAACTGCAGGGACAGTGCATCAAACAACTTGCCTTGCCATAAGACTTGAATGGTACCCTGGAATTGTGTAACCTTAGAGCCAGCTTTGGAACCCTTAAACTTTTCAGACCAGGCTTCACAGGGTTTGGTTCTCTAAAATTACAAACTGGCCAATCTTAATACACGCAGTCTTCAACATGAGGGAACCATAGGGAACCTACAAATCCAGCAGGAAGCTATCACAGAGATTTTATTGCATCTCGCGGGTTTCACCTAGACCACACTGGTATTTAAATGGAGGCAAAACAAGAACTGGCAAGACGGCAAGACATCCTAGAGTATACAATGGAATTTGATTACAACGTACCCTGAACAAACAGATACGATGGATGCTGTTCTAGAGGTTTGCGCAAGCGGATGGAAGGAGCAAAGCAGACACGAAGACATTTGCATTTGTTTGCCTTAGGCGGACAAAATACAACAAGACTCCATCTTTCGAGGGATTACATATGCCTTTCATGTTCTGTCGAAAACTCTTTACACAATTTGAAACAGAGTTTTACTTTACATGTTCATAGAATTTCTGAAAATGTGAAATAATGTGAAATAATGTGAAATAATGTGAAATAATGTGAAATGTAACGAAAAACACTTTTTTCATTTTTTTTCAAATCTTCATAACAAATTTTAACGCTTTTCATTCATCTGCTTTCATTATCTTGCTCATTCATCTAATCTTTCAGTTTAGTCTGTTTTTCATCTGCTTTCACTCACTTGCTGCCGACGCCACACATCGCAAGGTCCTGCGGCCTTGCTCCAACAGCTCAGGCCAAGGCAACACCTGTGGCGACAGTTTGAAAACCGTTTCACAAAACCGTTTTAGCTAAGGATTTTAAAGGTTTTTTGTCATATATGTCCTATAAAAACCTATATCAGATATCATACCTATAAAGACAGCTTTAATAACAGCTTTAAAGAGCCTGTAAATCTTGAATTCTACGGCTATGTCATGTCATAGTCTTCATCTATTCGAATCTATTTTATCAATGGATTTCCTGGCATGGAAGCAGGCAGGTAGTGCCTCAAAGAACTATTTCTTCAATATTCAAACATATTCAAACACAGATTTTGTACTCTCCTCTTCTGAATCAAATGTTTAAACTTAAACTCTTTACCGAATTGTTCAAGACAAAAGCCTTCACTCTTTGGCCAGGAAGCATGGCCTGCTGATTGCGGTGGACCTGCATCCCCTTGCCATCAGGAAGTTCAACGCAAAAGCTCTTGCCATCGTCTGCAACGTCCACCACACGGCCCTTTACAAATCCTGGCCTCTTAGTATCCTCATTTGGAACACTCACACTTCTTGTAACTGACCAAGTCTTTTTTTGATGTTTGCTCTCTTTCTCTGTTTTGCCCTTCCTCTTGGGCAGCCAGGAGGCAAGTTCTCTGCTTGATGCAGCTTCAGCTTCTGATAACCACCAGGGTTGGCCGATCTCCACCACGTAGGAATCCAACAACATCGCCATAAAAGCGCCTTCTTGAAGCTTGCGTCGGTGTTCAACCCAGTCTGACAAGCGCTTGAAAAGTCGTTCCCGGCCGATGAACCACACAACGGTCAATGGCAACAGCGCTGCTACTGCGAAGGCCACAGCTGCGCTGATGGCCACATCCAACTGTCGCTCTGCTTCCCATTCTTTGTTCCCAGTCGACAAGTCAATGGCACGACAGAAGAAGTAACTGCTTTGCCACGACAAAGCCATGTGGCTTGACAAGTTGAATCGTGTCGTTGAGCGGTACTTCTTCAACCATAGCCAACACTGCAGTGCAACAGCAAGACTTGCATGGAGGGCGAGCCACACGTTAGTGAAAACTCCCTCTTCGTCCAGTGCAACTTCATTTATGGTGGAACCAACGATCACATCCAGATACCACACTTCCATCAACACGGCAAAGGAGGGGAGAAGCCCCTGCAGATTTGCGGAGCAAGAGCTTTGGCAACTTGTGCTGCGCAGGCAACCATAGACAAGCATCAGCAGCGCAACAAAGCAGGATATCCACCGTGGTATTGGCATTTCCCACACCCTTGTAGCTGCAGTGATCAGTGGCAGCATGGCCAAGAACATGCAAAGAACTGGCCTGGGAGTGACAAAGGCATTAAAGTCTAACTCATCTACGGGGCAAGTGGAGGCAATGGCCACTGTAGCAGATACCAAAAGCCAGCCCAATGCACTGAAGCCAGAGATCGCCGTCTCAGCAACATACCCTTTGAAGAAACGCCACAGAATTTCTGTCAACACCAACAAGAAGACACCTGCAATGAGGCAGCCAAATGCCACTTGCAATACATAATAGAATGCTCGAAGCCTTTCAATCGCACGTTGAAGTGCAAAGAAGGCAAACTTACTTCTCTCTGATGTGCCAGATCCAGGGGAATATGAACTTAATTGGGGATCGACGTTCTGAAAATCTTCGAACATGCTTCCATCCAAGTCGTAGCTAACATCGGGATTCGCTGGCACATCTGCACTGCCAACAACTGCCATGGCACCGGCCAGGATAGGAGGAACGTGACACAGGTTTGAAAGGACTTGACAGGTTGGAGAAAATTTGGGAAAGTTTAGCATAACCAGTGAGTCACTGCTAAAGAAAATACAACAAAACAGTAGTGCATGCTTAGAGAGTATGTAATGTTTTTGCTAGAATGTGTTTGTGTTTTGTTTGGATGTGTTTACTTTAGGAAAATGTCCAGGACGACATTACTCCCATGCTGACATTGGCTGACATTGGCTGACATTGGCTGACATCACTGATTCAGAATTTGTACATGTGCATTTCATTTGCTCTGGTTCAATTGGTTCATTTGCTTGATCCACTATCTTAGACGTTGAGCTGATGTGCCCTGAACCCTCAGGCCACGCTGATCCATTCTGCCAAAGACACCAGATTGCGCAGAACACAAACAGCACAATTTTGTACATTTAACCTCATTTAACACATTGAGCACCGAGTCGTGGAAAAGTCGCACAAAGGTCTCTACAAAAGTCACAGTGTGTCTTACACAAAGAAGCGCGTCACCAGAATGTTAAGTATGTTAAACCATGTTAAACCCGCTAACCTCGCAGAGAACGCTTTAAGGTTTAACACAGAGCGAGACTCTGTGACTGCAACGTGACTGGGGAAGCTGCGATGGTTTTGAAAGCATCGAATGTACCTCCAAGACCTGAGCCCAGGCGTGAGAGGCAATCCGCTTAGATCAGATGTGAAGATGTCACATGACGTCAGATGACGTCAGATGATGTCAGATGACTGTGCAGGACCGATGGCTTCAAAACGGCATAGATATGGCTTCAAAATGGGACAACACGAGATATGATTTGATTGACTGGTAGCACCTGGTAGCTTGTCCAGCAAAAATCTGAACAGTATCTCTGACCTCCAAACTTTGGGATTCGATAAGATTTGATATCTAACATAAGACTCTCATTGAAGATGAAAACCCTTGTCATCTTGATCGCTGAGGCAAGGGCTGAATAGCACGTTGAACAGCACAAGGGAAAGGATATCGTCCTGGGAGGAATTAGCCCTGTCACAGTTGAGCCTCCAACTTGCCTCCACATATGACCCCTATCTTCAAAGCAGTCTTTTCTGACGAATCAAGCCAGGCAACCGAAGACGGACAATCATAACAACCACTAGTCAATATAATCAACATTAATCAACTGATCAAGATCGTTTGCAGATAGATTGACAGATGTGCTACAGCTGCTGCAGCAGTCTCTGATAGTCTCTGATAGTCTCTGATGGTCTCTGATGGTCTCTGATGGTCTCTGATGGTCTCTGATGGTCTCTGATGGTCTCTGATGGTCTCTGATGGTCTCTGAGATCAAGACGACGAATGCAGCTGTGATGATGGCCTGAAATCCGGTGAAATCCGCTGTCCGGTGGGAATATGACATGCGCGAATCCCAGGGAGAATATTGTGACAAAAATATTGCCACACAACATCACACAACAAAACAAAACGCACTACAGGAAAGAACTGCCCGGTGTTCGTGTTAGAGGCTGATCTTCAAACAGAAATCTTGCAAAGCTTGTGTTCTGTTTCCAAAGTATTGTGGCATATTACATTCTTCTGTCTTGCTGTGATCATTTATGATCATTTAAGTAATCAATTAAAGTATGATTAAGTCATTTTAACAGATTTAAATAGATTTATAGCTTCTATAAACTCAAGATTTAAACAGTAATTAAATGTAATCAATAAATGTAATCAATAAACGAATCAACGTCTTGATTACAAATGTCTTCCAAATGCAATGCATTTTGTGACCAAGGCCTGCACCTGTCCAAAATTCTCCTGGAGGACACCTGCCTCACCCAACAAGCGCAAAGCAATGCCCACACCTGGCACAGAGAAAAGCAACTGTGAAAAAAAAAAGAAAGAAAAACTTCTCACAATGCAGACAATACAAGTTACATCTCACATTTTCCATTAAGAGCGTGTCAAGAACCTTCGGGATTATTTGAAGAACCGGAATATTTGGTAAGAACCTTCGATTGGAACCTCAGAGGTCTACCACTGTAAAGCAGGGCCAAAATGATATGCCATTTTGAACTCGGTTGCTCGGAACTGAATCCTGCAGGTTACAAAATCAATCAAAATCTGCCACAAAGATGTGCCTTTTGGTTGATTTCAAGTTGATTTCAAGTTGATTGCATTTGGAGTGGAACTGATTGAATGATTGCATTGTCTTGATTTGTCTTGTGCTTCTGATGGCATCTCCATTGTATGCCATTGTGACAAGCTTTGTGACATATTGTGACAGACAGTATGGGCTTTGCTTCGCTTTGCTTCGCTTTGCTTCCGTGCTTTGCTTCCGTGCTTTGCTTCCGTCCCGGAATAGTTGGTGCATGTTGGTGCAAAGCTCGGTGAGACAGGCCAGCTTGGCTGGTTGGTGCCAGGGCCGTGCCAGCTGCAATTCCATCAGGCCTTGGAACAGACTTCAAACATCTTCAAACTGTGGAACTTTTGAATAACATGAGTAAATTAGATGTCATTAGATTAAGTTAGGATGAATGTGGATGAATCGAGTCACATCTATGCCATTCTGTGCCCATTTATCAAAAGCATCAAATCGGAGCATCAGGACCACACATCAGAGGCCTTCCAAAGAGCACCGTCAACAAAGTTCCGACGACCTCAAGAATGTTATCATCGCCGACCAGTGTTCCGACCAGTGTTCCTCTTCTCCCATCTTCTCCCTAAATCAGCGAAATATCTCTGATGTCTCTGCCTTTGTCCACTCCATCTTTGCCAAAGCGAAGATAGACTTTGACTGAACGTTAACTAAACAGGGACAGATTTGGATTAGCTAGGAAGCATAGTAACTCTTGGTAAATCTACGGGTTATGGAATCTGGAAACCCTTTCCAAGTTGTTCCAAGTTGCCAAAGGGAGAATTGTTCCAAGGATTGCCACTGCTACAGCTGGTGGACCCACCACCTGGAGAGGACTCAAAACAAACCAATGCGACATCATGCGACCATGTTCATTCATGTTCTATGTTGTTCCAAGACCGGCAAGTCCATCGTTGCGGACAAAGCATTACAAAGCCTTTGTCCGAAGATCAAAGCGCAGAAGGATTGACTGCTTGATGCTTTACTTAGTGAGCTTTACTTGGCTTTACTGAATGGTACAGTGTATGAAGTGAGGGCACAAATGCGAGGCCCTGGGCCATGGCGGCTATGGTTATTGTTGTGGCCATGTGGCTGCCATGTGGCTGCCATGTCAACCAAAGTTGCTGTTGGGTCCAATTTTGGGGTTCAGACTCAGCTCACAAGACAAACCTGCTACATCTAATCTACATCTAATCTACATCTGCTACATTGATCTACATTGATCTACATTGACTCTTGTTCGACTGTGCCAACAGCCTGGGCTTTTTCGAAGTCGAAGTGCATGCCGCTTTCGAAGATCATAAGCCCAACACCTGAGGCCCCCAAAACAACATGTTTTTTCCTTGTATCAACTTGTATCACATCATGTATGACATGTATTAAATGCACCCAATACATTTCAATACATCCCAATACATGTATAAGATGTATTCATTCCAGTTTCACCAATACTCATACTCCATCTCCCCGCCTGCATGCCCGATCAGTGTGAAGAAATCTGGGAACGAGCCGCAATTTTCATCCACATCCTGCGAAACATACTAGCGGCCAGCAATAATTGGCCAAAAATGGTTCAAGCAGCAGCGGCTGATACGACTCCTACTTGGGAGTCTTGCATAGTCTTGCACTGTCTGCTCACAAACTCCATTCAATGTAGCATTCTGGCATCGTTGATCATCACCGTTGATCATCGGTCATGTTGGCACTCTTTGATGAGGCATTCTTTGTAGCTGCTGTAGTGGCCTGGGTCAGTGAAACTCACAGAAACTGCGCTGATAAGATCAGAAAGTCCACAGTCCACGTCACAGTATGTCACCTATCACTTCTCAAGTGCCCAGCCACCAGAGAGACGCCTCAATGTGCATGACTTGGTAGCTTGGAAGGGTGACCAGGGCAAGGACAAGGGCAATCACAAACAAGGTATTGTAATTGTCTACGACCCTGCAACTTTGCACATTTCACTGCAGCGGCAATGTGCCGAGATCATGCATTTTTCTGCAGGTTTGCGGTTTTCACTTGTACGAAACAGCTCCCATTCTTCTTAGATCCGTAGACCCAATCCCTTTTTCATGGCAACATGCATTGACCAAGTTGAAAGCAACTATCGTTTTTCATTGCCCAATCCAAAACAGAAAAAAAACGTGGCAAAACTCAGATTCTCAAAGAAGCTATGCTGACAATGACAGAATTGAACTCTAGCTGAAATATGTTGAATTATTTCATTGAATGTGTTTAAATGTGTTTAACAAATTTTAACAATGCTTTCCAACTCAATGCTGCTGGAACTCTTGTCCCAAGGTGTGCACCTGTGGCCGGCACCATGCGAATCGCCATGTGAACCTTGGGAAATGTCCAAGGGCTTCGACAAAGACTTCTGCTGCAGCAGGGATTCAGATCAATCGGAAATCGGAAAACCGCTCATATGCTCAAAATATGTTCAAAATGGATCACAATGGATCAAAATGGTTCAAAGCGGAGCAGTCTCTGCCATGAATCTCCCTCAACGTGCGTCTCTCCACGGAGCATCCAAGGGCTGCGACCAGAAGAGTGCTCACCGTGCTCAGTGTGCTCAGTCCCATGTTCACCATGTTCACCATGTTCACCATGGTCTCCCTGAGTGAAACCGTGATAGAAGGGGGTCTTGTAAGTCTTGTAAAGTCTTGTAAAGTCTTGTGAAAACTTGACTTGTAATTACTGTAAACATCTGAAAACATCTCAAAAATTAAAACCTTGGAAAATCTTGGAAACAAAAATTTATGCCTTGACTCCTGAAACAGATGTAACTCGCGTCACTTTATGCCAGGAGGTTACCAGGTGCCGGCAGTCATGCATCGTCTGTCGCACAAAGAGACTTTTACTAAAATGTTACAGAGGCAGCAAACATTCGCGCCGCAAGTTCTGTACAAAGTGCCAACTGTGCCCACTCGGGAAGTCGAGGAGAAGTCAAGGGAGAAGTCAAGGGTTGTTGCTTCTTTTGCTGTGGATCAGACCTCTGAGACTGCTGGAGTGGCACCGCCCACATAGTCGATGCTCATGTTGAAGAGACCATTGCCCCCCATCTGACACGGAGTGGAAAGGCCAGTTTTCGGCAAATGTTCTGATTCCAAGAAAATGTCGCATCATGTACATGATAAATATATATATATATATATAAATGTATAATTCATATAAATATATATATACATATAATTATATATATAACATGATTCTGGAGTCAAGTGGGAGTCCGAGTCTGAGACAATCTGAGTGAATCCCTTTGTGCACTTCGTCCGCTTTGTCCCTGTTCCGCACAGCTTGGCTTCTGGCAGAGTGGTCTTCGTGACCATGATGTTCTTGGCACGGTTTGGCACAGCGACAGCGTCAAAGATCCGGCACAGATTCCCAGTTGACACGGACTCAGACCAAAACAGATCAACCTAAAATAACCTAAACTGCTCAAATCTATGACCTATAACCTATGTTTGCTGAGTTTGTGGCCATAGTCTGAGGCATGGCACACACCAATCGAGGCAATGTGTCCCAATGTCTCAGCACACGCTTTGATCAAGTACGGAGGACAAATTGTCCATAGAGCGCTACCCTTTGCCAGGGAGACTGTGCGCAAACAAATGGTGGCAAAAGGCGTGGCATCATTAAAAGAAGCCATCATTCGTTCTGTTGAGTAAGATCAAAATCTACTGATGGGTCATTATAGAATGGAGGTAACAACCTGAAGTATCCAGTTTCTTGCATGCTGTGTCATAATTTCATGTATGCATACACGCCATGCCATGTGCATGTGTGAGAATCCAATGTTGTCATCATGCATGCGAGAGTACCCTTCTCCGCGCAGTGTTTGCACATCCTTGCACCCAAATAGGGGCACTGCGGGTACTGACCACAGGGACAACCCTTCAGGGTGACATTTAAGCATTGAAAACCCCTGATCTTCACCCGCAATGATATTGCTGAATACAGTCATATAGTCATACTAAGTCATACTAGTCAAGCTATTGTGGTAAAAGAGGTCATTGCATATATTACTAGATATATTATATATATATATAAATACAGTACATATAGAATGATATAGAATGATATAGTCGTTGAAGACTTGGCCCTATGCGACCGACTCCTACCGACTCTTCCCAACTCCAATTTCTGTAATTTCTACCAGAAGACCACTACCAGTCACTACCATTACCTCCATTACCTCTGTGCTTCATCATGCTTCATCCTCAGGCCAATGCTGCTCCCAAGGGCAGTCCTTTCCTCAGCAGACTTTCAAACTGATTCAACAAACGTCAACAGAAAAGACTTTTCTCAAGAAAAACCGTCTCTATTTTTCAACAGAAAACGTCTCACGCACAAACCGACAGGGTTCTAGTCGACTGGAGACGACCGAAAGAGAGACAAAGTTAGGACGAAAGCAAACAATACAAAAAGAGGTGATTCAGGTGAACTAGAAGCTAATAAGAATTGAATATGATGTGAATATTAAGTGAATTAGAGTGGCGTATGAAATACAAGAAGTGCGGGTGCGTGACTGAGACTGGAAGGGGAAGGCCTTACAGTTTGGGGATTTGGGGGGGCCTAGCAGGGCCTAGCAGGGCCTCAGCTAAGCTTCTCTATGCGCTCGTCCAAGTCTTCGGGTCCGCCACAGTTGTCCACACGCTTTGTCTCACAGACCTTCCAAGCAAAATACGAGCCTTCTAGGCCTTCTAGGCCTTCTAACAAATCTTTAAGTGACAACTCGAAACAAAATCAAATCTGTCAAAATTTGAATGCTAAAAGAATGAAAAAAATTGAAAAGTTCTCGTCTTCTTCGTTTTATCGATGCTGGAAGAATGCCCAATCAGCTCGAAACGTCTCGAAAGGCACAAGAACACAAGTAGACTGTGCACACTGAGCACAGGTCTGTGTAGACTGGGCTTACGATACCGAAGCCCCTGCAGAAGTGTTTCATTTGGGGCGATATGGCAAGTTTTGGACAATGAAACGAATGAAACGGAATCTGAAATCTTGAGAGGTCCCGGAGCCACCCTTCAAAAGGGAACCTGGGTCCAAGAGCAACTCCAACCACAATCTCTAGTACAATGGACGATATCCTGCAGGCAAAGCATGTGGACACAGTCAAACTATCTACTGAGACATTTATTCAGGCAAGAACGTTTGGCATAACCCAAAAAACAAGTTTGCGCGATGCACATGCATCAATTCATTTTATAGGTTCATCTGAGGACCCAACCCAAGCAACCTGGAGACCTTGCTGGCCGTCCATGCTGCCCTCGGCGCCGTTTTTGCACTTTTTGAGTTCACCCAAGGCCTTGCTGTAGATTTCACCAGTTCACTCTAGTTTTCCTCCGGATTTTTTTCCGATGAACACCAAGACGTCTCTATCAGTTGGTTTTCATTAAGAAAAAAAAAAAATCAAAATGCAAACAAAATTTGATGCCATCCCGAAATGAAAGTTGATCAACTATTGTCAAGACTCTAGACATGACCCAAGGCCAATCAAGGCAAAACACCAAGGAACCGCAAAACACTGGACATGAATCCAATGAGTAACATGCACATTTAAATCATGGAAACTAAAAAGGACGTTTGAGATCATCAGGCATGAACATTGTGCATGTTTGCAATTCAAACAATAAATTAAATAGTAGCTGAGGTGACAACCCAAGGAAACCAGCAATGCTCAGCATTGCAATGTAACTGCTAGCGCCTCGACCAAATGGACACAAAAAAAATGTTTCTATATTGATTTTCCCAGAAAACATGCATCTCACCGGATTCCAGCATGTTGTCTACGCAGTTTCAACGTGCACCTCCCATGACTGCAAACTCTGGAAGAACGCCTCCAACCACAAATGCAAGTTGCAAATGGAAAATGTTGTGGATTACGCATTTCTAGCTGAACAAATGGAGTTGTTCAGCAGAAAAATCTAAAATAGAATCAGTATCAGAATCCAAGAATTACACACTCATTTGCACACAGTTAAGAACCTTCCTTTTCGCCTCAGGTTTTTGGTGTTGATGTTTTTGAATCGCATTAGCCGATTCACTAACCATTAGGGTTTCAACATGTTTCAACACAATCACACGAATTGTGACTTTGCACAATCGGCTGCACCTGGTAACGGAAGGTCAGGTCAGGCAGAACGGCAAAGGGCCAAGCTGCCAATCCTGGTTTTGATGCGGTAAGTCACAACAGAATTTGCATACATCAGTATTTCACAACGCGCTCTTGTATTTCACAACCGCAAAACAACCATCTCGCAAGGTCTTAAAAAATTGGTTCTCTCCGTCCAAAAAACCAAGGTGGTTTGGCAGCCTTGCGTGGCGTCCCCGAATTTCAGGCTCAAAAAAATGACAATCGGGCCGGTGCCAAGCCTCCAAACGAAGGACCGCAAAGATTGAATTGAACCAAACGAATTCCAGTTGAAAGACTGCTCGCGAGATCTTGCACCAACCAGTTCACCATTCACAAATGGGACCCCAATCGCCAATATAAATACTTCCAAACCAAGCGAATGCATGCTGCTTCTTGGCTGGCAACACAAAATTTTCCAACCCCCAACCACAATCAAAAACTGTTGATCCTACGACAAGCAAGTTTGCATGCAACAACACGTCCAAACTTGTTGGTCTAACCTTCAGGGAGCACACCAAAATCATAAAGTCCACACAAGTGGAACGGATAGCCGCACCACAAAACCACCCGGAAAGTGTTCGCCTCCTCTTGCAATGAAGGATTTTTACATGGACATCGACGGGGCAAAGTTCCATTCCCAGTTGTTTGCGCACAGTGCCTCTGAGACAAACGTTTGTGGCAGTTCAAACGCAAGGTTGTTGTTTCAATTGCGTTTGGTCGTAATCCATCGCCAAAAATTCCACAAAGGATGGCAACAAAAATGTTCCATGTTTTGGTTCTCAATACGCCTACATGTGATAGATAGGTACATAGACAGATAGATAGATAGATTGATTGATTGATTGATTGATAGATAGATCGATAAACAGACAGATAGATAGGCAGATAGATAGCTAGACACATCCATGGAAACATAGATGGATATAGATAGACAGACAGATAGATAGATAGATAGATTGATTGATAGATAGATAGATTGATAGATAGATTGATTGATTGATAGATAGAGCGATAAGCAGACAGATAGATAGGCAGATAGATAGCTAGACACATCGATGGAAACATAGATGGAAACATAGATGGAAACATAGATGGATATAGATAGATAGATAGATAGATAGATTGATTGATTGATTGATAGATAGATAGATAAATACATAGATACATACATACATACATACATAGATAGATAGATAGATAGATAGTTAGTTTTGACTCTGGGTTTTCCTGGCCAAGCAGGCACAGCACAGGCATCCACCTCTGTCACAGCAGTAGACCCAGTGATGGCACAAATGCTGCGCCAACAGATTCTCCTAACGCAAGGCGTTATGGACCTCTTGTACCGAGCTGGACCTGGAGTTCAACAGCAACCAGTGCAGCAAGCACCACCAGTTGCTCAGAGCTCTACTGGTCCTCCTGAAAGATTTACAATGGACACCAGGTGGATTCCTGCAGCACCACTGACAGACTGAGCAAGAGAGTTAGCTGGTTTCAAGGGAGGGCTGGAGAAGTTTGCATCGCGGATGTGCCTTGTCCACGACAGCTATGCAAGTGTGCTCAAGGAAGCCTTGAACCTCACATACCCGGTTGTGATCGTGAACCAAGATCAAGCTGTTCGAAGCCGTCGTTTGTTCCACTTGCTACAGCAAAGTTTTTCTGGATATTCAAGGGTTGACAACGTGGTGAAGTCTCAGATTGCTTTTTACGGCATACAAGAAGCCAATGGTTTTGAACTTTTGGGATTGCTGCGCAGGAAGTTCAATCTTTTGAGTCGACCTGAAGCTTTGCAGTACAGAGAGGCCTGTCTGAAGTACTCTGTGAAGTCTGACCGAAATCTCTTGATGGATGTCTTGCGAGAAGTTTGGGGCAGAGATTGACGGTTTTCATGCAATGGTGGAAGCATCATTGATTTCTGCACAGCTGCAAGACCTGAGGATCACTGAAGGTGACCAGTTCCTTCTGTACATGCGCAATCTTCCTGACAAAGTTGCTGAGTTTGCCCAGTTGCACTATGGAGCAACTACAGTGACACGTTTGTGGGAGGCAGTTTCGGCATACCACGTTAGGATGCGTATCACAGGTGACTTGGAAAAGGTGCACGTGACTGGTGGTCCAAGGCCAGACAGCAGAGATGTGGAGTGCTACAACTGTGGGAAGAAGGGCCATTTGGCCACGGACTGCAAAGGTCCTCCCAAGTGCAGGCACTGTGGAAAGACTGGGCATCTTGCAAAAGATTGTTGGCAGAAAGATCCAAGTAAGAAGCCAGCAGCAGCTGCAGCAAAACCAAAGGCTGCTGCTGCACCAAAAGCCACTTCCAAGGCCAAGGGCCGAGGTAAAGGCAAAAGCCGTGGCAGAGGCAAACTGCGAGAGCTTGCTGAGGGTGCAGCAGAGGACTTTGAAG
>Ga0126342_10005008_pt1 | contig 22923 bp, 20 predicted proteins | sample Cyp1metagenome_FD_92528 | JGI IMG/M metagenome (GOLD analysis project Ga0126342, IMG submission 92528) | Coral microbial communities from Lord Howe Island, Old Settlement Bay, Australia - Cyphastrea 1 metagenome | ecosystem: Host-associated > Invertebrates > Cnidaria > Coral ...
CCCCAACAAAATCCATCCGTTGTGACTGTTGACGCACGGCTTCAGGTCGCCGGACCTTCAAAACGTCTGGAAATGGCACCTGGGCAGTCAAGAAATTGGTGTGCTTGCTGTGCTATGACAGGGGGATTGTTACTCTTCTTATAATCATTTGTTATGAGTATTGTTATTATGATCAGATTATCATTTCTTGAGGTCTTGTCAATCAGAGTCAAACATCTAGAAAAAAGATGAAACAAGTGAACGGGTCATGCTTCTTTTTGGGCTTTTCTGAACGGTGCCTTCAACGATCGCTGGGTGAACTCTCAGAAACCGATGTCAAATGGGATACCAATAGAGCCGGTGAAACCAACTTTCAGTCTCCATTCTGACCATTCTGATTGGTTGTATCATATCAATATTATCAATTCAATTTTCACTGACTTGAATTATAGGCCTATCTTTTCCATCCGTTTTCAATTTTTCTTTTCCTCCACTTTCCTCATTTTTCCTCACGTTCATCGATTTTTCAGAACTTTTCGCTCGCTTTTCATCAGCTCTTGGAAAGCTTCACCCCCCCTGGCCGCCAGTGGCCCCTCCCAGGAAGTGTCGCGCTGACCTGGCGCTTGAACCGATCCACGGCGACCACTGGAGAGTCGAAACTGCAGATCCACCGCCTTTCGGCAGTACCTCGGTGGTCGACCTATTGGATCCCTGAGATCCGACCAGGGCGGATCTCCAGGATCTCCAGGATCTCACCTGCAGGTTGGTGAAAAAAACTGATCTGGGAAAAGTGGTGACTGGAACATTGGTGAAATGTATGGGATATTGATGGGATAATGATGGTTAATAATGGTTCATAATCACTGGTTGGTGGTGTCTGGAACCATGGAATTTTCTGACTTGCCCATCATATTGGGAATGTCATCATCCCAACTGACGAACTCCATCATTTTTCAGAGGGGTGGCGAAAAACCATCAACCAGTGATGTAATGACTTGGATGAGAACTGGTACCCCCCATGGAAACCTCTGCGATCAGCCAAGACCAGGACGCACGGGACTTGCCCTGGTACCTGCTGGTCACTGGTCAATCCTTGGACACTCAAGAGAGGCCCGGAATCTCTGCGATCGATCTATGGGATCTATGGGATCTATGTGTGTTTCATGGGATTTACGGGATCTACTGTCTGTTGTGGCGGCAAACTCAGCAACTGCCGCGGTTTTGGAGGGAGAGGAATTGAATGATCTACCAGTAACTATCCTGAAATTCGGATGGGGAAAAGAACACACCACAGATCCAGCCCTTGTTTTCTTTCACGATGAAAATGAGGATTGGCATTCCACAAGCAAAAAAAACCTCGCAAAATAAAATGAGGACAGCCGGCTGCCCGCTGTTTCAATCCTCCAGTGGAGATTCAATAGGATTGCATCACTTTCCTCTTGATCCCTCTCAACCAGAAGAACCAATCTGTCGAAAAGGTCTTGGAAACTGCTCTTTTCGTCGGCGGTTTCAGGTGGGATTGGAATGCCGAAGAGACCCAGCAGACCACAGAGCGGGAGTTGTCTTATGACCCTCAAGGCTTTGGCTTGGGTCCATGGGGTGTTGAAAACATGGCTGGATCAGGATAGATAATCCCAAAATCCTACAGAGAGCCCCTCCAAAATGGGAAAACCATGGAAAACCCATGATTTTTCCTCGAAAAAAAGTCACCAACATGGACCGTCATGACAAGATCATGACCCATAAAACCTAATTTCTTCGGCATCCCATGTTGCCCGCCCCATGTTGCCTCTGGTGAAGCTCTCTGAAGCTAGGCTACTTGGTGGAACTTTGGCAGCCGGAAAGCACAGGAGGGGACACCTAAAGGGTGGAACTTGTGCGGCTTATTCAGCTAGAAAACGTGGGACAAGAACTTCCAGCCAACATTTCCAACCAGCCGAAACATGACTTTTGCGAAATTGGATGTGGCTCAATTGCGATGGAACTTGACCGTACCCATGAATCATCTGAAAAATCCACTGTCAAATGGCTGGCCTCCTGCTTCGACCCAAAAAATCAACTCAATGGATCCACGATTTCGCTGCTCATTGGACATCAACATCAACGATTCTCATCCGTTCCCATCCAATGATGTTCCTCTAAAGCAGTCCAGCGGTTTCCTAAGTATGGGTATAGGTCCGAAAACTACCAAAAGGAGATGGTTCTAGATCCTACAAAAATCTGCAATATTTTGTTTATCGCCCAAAATGGATACCTTAATCCTGAAAACGACCACAGTTGGGGAACCAGGAGACGTCTTATTGGCAGAGGGTTCCCTCTTCCCCACAGTGTCGTCGACACGCAGCACGGTGGTGGTCGATCTCTCCAACGGTGCGCGGAAGCCGAGTCAAACACCAGTCGTGAAACATGATGGATTGACTTTAATTTATGGCCCATTGAATGAGAACGATGATGATGATGATTATTATTATTGTTATGATGATTATTCTTATGACAATGATTATTGTTATTGTGATGGTGATGATGATGATGATGATAATGATTAACCATGTTTTTGTTTCTTTGCCCAAAACTTTCAGAATTTCCGGCGAATCTCCGGTGACAGGTGGTCGCCTGGAGATTCTTTACAGCGTCGAGATTGGGGTAGGTGCCAGAGGGATGGGCAATTTCTCTGAAAGTGATGGATTCTTATGAGATTTAAATAGGTCATTGCCATAAATTACCATCAATTACCCTGTATTACCCTATTTTTATGACCTATTTTTATGGTAATGACCATGAAAATTAGCAATTTTCAGAGAACCCCATATGAGAATCGCTGAGGAACTAACTTGTTGCGCGTTTTGGAAAAGTGTTTCGCAGAGATGGAACATCCCAATGGTTCTTAGGAAGGTGATTCACAACTGGTGGGTATTTACTGGGAGGTAAATTCCGTGTTGACAGATATTCCAGATATTCGATGTTGTTTGTATATTTCTTTATCCTCATGTTTGGTTTAATATGAATATCATTTGGCAAGTGTTTGTTAGGCAATTTCTGTGGGTAAACTACCCCAGCCATGCCATAAATATCACCAGAACCATCCCCAATGACCATCCTCAACCGGAGCCACACACGTCTCGACGTGGATGTGTCTCTTACCTTGTCAGGAAAATCTCCAGCTAAATGATATGGGTTAGCCACTAATCCCTGATGCGGGTATCTACCCTCTGCGTATTTGACATAGCTAAATGGATGAACATGGCCCATTAATCGAGGATTTCTGATGATTTAGCTATAAAAAATATTACAAGTCGTGATTGGTCATAGCTATCTGAACTTACCAGAGGATGATATTAGGGGCATGGGACTTGTTTCTGGGATGCTGGGATGCCTATACTTGCCGGTCAGTTCCATGCGGTGCCAGGACCGGAGCCCAGCCCCCCAGTGGTTCGCAAGGACCCTATTGCAGTGGGAATCAGCGGATTTTTCAGAGATTTTTGATGGGCCGGATGATGATTTTTGAATGATTTTCAACACAACCTTGATTTTGGATGTGTGATGATGTGTGATATGCTCATCAAAGCAGTTCTATTGAGATTTGTTTGTTTTGTTGTTGGATTCCCTGCACCCAAGGTCTTTTAATGTCGTAAACCATTAACCCAACAATAACAGCCATTGATATGCCTTTATGCGCTAACTGGACGAACTACATAACTTGGGGATGGCTGCAATTTCAGTCTTATTAATCGGATAAATCATTTCAGTCTCATCCGTCTTATCATCATCTTATCCAATTTCTGGTAATTGATATCATAATTGATATCATAACCATTTACCAATATCATTTATCCAATTACCATAATTAATTACCAAATCATCCAATTTTTCAGTATCATAATTGATTTTTTTTATGACCATTTGGATGAATAAATCGGCTCAATTGGATGATTATTTCTGGCAAAGCCTGGCTGCCATATGCTGCCATAAAGCTCCCCCTTGGGGATGGTTTTTCACCATGGCGAATCCCACATCAACTTTTCGGCTTTTCATGGCTTTTCCCTACTGTATCCTCATGATATTTTCATGAAATGCCACCAGACATGGCAGGTGAATCCCCACATTACCCAAGTATCCGGTTGTTAGTCAGTTGCAGTTAGTGGGATCCCCATCAAATATCCCCATGTTTTTTTGGGATACGGTATCCTCTGGTAAACTAACATAACAATGGAAAATCACCATTTTTAATGGGTAAATCCACTATAAATGACCATGTTCAATAGCAAAATGTTAGTTTACCAGAGGATATATCCCATTAATATCCCATTGAATCACTATAAAATCCCATTAAACCACTATAAGTGGTCATTTTCAATAGCTATTTTGACATAACCAGAGGGTCCCAACATTCCTTTGGGCCACGCAGGAAGTCCGGCTGCTGGAGGAAGCAGAACAGCAGCGCTTCCTACGAGCACTGCAGAGACTCATGGAGAACCAGGCGCCGGAAGCGAAAGACGGATGAACTTGTTATACCCTCTGGTAATAGCTGACATAGCTATTGAAAATTGTGATTTATAGTGGATTTTCCCATTGAAAATGGTGATTTTCCATAGCTATGTTAGTTTACCAGAGGGTAAACGTGTCATGAATACCGAAAGAAAATCAGTTTCAACATGTTTCAACATGATTTCCACCGTAAATTTATGTAAATTTACCAGAAATCAATGGGGTAAGAACCAATCCATTGGATTGTTCTCTACATTTGGGAGGTAAAGATCCGCGGTTTCCAGCAACATTTCCCTGAAATCAATCCATTGACAAGCAAGATCACGCCATTCATAGCCAAAATCCACACTTATCATCCACTTAAATCACGTTTTTTCGAGATTCTATCTTCATCCCCACCTTAACCGTTAAGGACCGTCCGTGTTTTTAAGGCCGTCCCCATCGTTACCAGGGGACGGCCTGGTGTTCCCGAAAAGGACGGCGTGCAGAGCTCCAGCTTCTTTCGGCTGGCGGCCTATCACGGCTGGCCGGAGGACTACTGCGTCCATGGCGCCTTGGTCTCTGCTTCCATGGCGTGCTGGATGCGTTTTTGAAAAGGGGGGATAGCCCCTATTTTTATGGTTCATAATGGTGTAATAGTGGTTACAATAATGGTATAATTATGTATAATTATAATGATGGTTAATAGTGGTTAATATTTTTTATCATGATATAATAATGGTATATAATGATGGGATATGAACGGAATGTTAGTGGTTAATAGTGGTTAATAATGATATAATAATGGTACAATAATGGTATAATAATGGGATATCAATGGAATATTAGTGGGATAATACTGGGATAATGGCATATGGATGGAATATTAGTGGAATATGATGGAATAAAATGGGAAATAATGGGATGTAAGGGTATGTATGAGGGTTTCTGAAAATGGGGGATCCCGAAGTCACCATGGGTTTCAACACTAAGCCATGGCCATACATTAGGAAACCTCCTGATGGCCTACATTAAAAAACAAGGGCTAAGGTGATGAAACACATTTCTCCAATTTTGGGGGTAACTCATCAACAAGAAAAGCCGTGGGTGGAACGGGCGTAGCCCTTTTTCAAACCCAAGAGATTTCACCTCAACAGGTTTGTCAGCCAAAATAATGATGTGAAATAGTCACTGATAAGGAAGCAGGCTTACTTTGTCTATTTTCACCTGGTATATACAATATACCCAAGGAATAGGGGACTTATTATTGGATGGAAAACCACGAATCTTTTTGCTGGTCCGTGCTTTTTTACTTTATTTTTATTAACCAAAGCACTGACCTATAGAACGGGATGTTTTTGTTCAACAAGTTTCTCATGAAGTTCATCGTTTTCTCAGTGACTTTAACCATGATAAAACAGCATTTGTATTGATAATATCAACCTCTAACCACCAAAAGTTGATCAGGATCCATCTATCAGATAGCTGCGCCTCACAGTCATTTACTTCCCAAAGATGAGTCCCTAGAAACTATGCTTTAGCATTGGACGTATTCATTTCGGGGCCCATTCTGTGGAAGATGTTTCTATCAGAAAGCGTCCCCCAAGTTATAGATTGACTTTTAGGTCCCTCCAACTGCAGATACTGTATACCTTCTGATAATCCAACATGGCTGGCTGGGGAATCCACCATTTATACGAGATTGTCCCATTAAAACATATTAAAACCATCATAATTCTAGATGATTTTCAATTGCTTTTTGTTTTACTGTTGTGGGTGATCCACAAAAAAAATCACCAATTTTTATGACCAATCCAAGGGATACCTGCAGCTCTAAGGGATGGGACGGGTCCAGGGGATTCGACCCGTTGGATCGCTCAGGTCAAGAGACATTTCCAGGGTGGCACCGTGCCTATCTCCGAGACTTTGAACGAGCTCTGATCGAGGCACCGTGCCTGTCGGATGGAGACCCGAAGCCCAAGTCATCCAGGATTTACCAATCCCACTATGAAAATGGCTATAACTTTGGCCACTTTCCCAATTTTTAGGCGTCCAAATCATATTCTTTGTATTTCTTTGTGATATCCCCATGATATGCCCATTATTGATGGCCCATTGTAGCCGCAAAAAAAGACACATCGAGTTATTCTGCTATCCAGATCCAGGTCGTGATAAGCGGCAATCTGGGATCGATAAACACTGGCTGATTAATTGGGGGGTACCTTCACAAATTGTGGGAATCAACCAAAATTGCACCTCCAATGAAACAACCCGGGGCTTTGGTACTCAGGGTTGACAATATACTACTTCCAAAGTTGCGCAACATAGTTATAAATTCTATATTCTCTAAATGTTATACCACCATATACCATCTAATGTCTGGTAGATTTTGTGGATGGTTCAACGGTTCATGGCGGCACAGGCAGACAAGGCCTTAAACAACGACGGGGACCTGGGCGTTCCCTACTGGGACTGGACCAGACTGGAGCTCAACGGTCAGATCCTGTGCCACGGATGCTGTTGGGGGTCCGCCCTGAGAAATCCTAGGGATACCAACAATGGGGAGAAAAACATCAGTGAAAACATCAGTTACACCAGCATCCCTAGGGATTATACCACCAAAAATATTCAATGGGGTAGAAAAACCTCCATTAATGCACAAATGGGTGGTATAAAAAATGTATAAAACATCAATTCATGAATATGTTTGATGCAAAGTTTCTGGACACCAATTCATGGTGTTATGGGCGCTTCGAAAATCGACAGGAAACCACTGGGTTTTTCCCATGAAAGCCGTGGTGCCACAGGCCGAACATCATTCGCCAAAGCTTCGAGGAGCTGCCCAGTGGCCTAGTGGATCCTGCGCAGGCGCTCTCCGCTGCCCGGACCGAGCATGGTGGTGCTACTCCAGTGATGTTTGTTGGTGGTACCCTCCGGTAATTTGTTACATAGCTATTGAAAATGGCCCATTTATAGATATTTATAGTGGATTTACCCATTGAAAAGGGTGATTTTCCCATAGTTACGTTAGTTTACTGGAGGGTACCCCTTTCTGATGTTTGCTAATCCCAACAATCGCTGGATGATTTATTTTTGGGGGTACTCCCATGACTAGCTGGACTCCTCCATCTGTGCCGCGCAAGGCCGGTCGTTTGGCTGCGCTGGGTTATCAGCTGCCCACAGAGGAGCAACTGCGACAAAATCTCGTATCGCTGCAGGCTGGGGGAGACGGGCTGGTGATGAGCCCAATGGTATTGTTTGCATTGGCACTTGTTGTGATTATGGTTACTAGACTATACTAGACTGTTATGATTGCTATTATATACTTTTGTTAGTAGGATTCATAAATAGGTGCTTGGCTGCATCGTCACGTTCGATTTCTGGAGGATAGTTGGGATTGGGATGTAAGCGTGGAGGAAAAATGGGGATGTAGTGTAGGCAGCAACTAATGGACATCGTTTCAGAACTGGTATTTAACAATCTGGCCAGGCAGGTTGGTTATCCCTGAATAAAAATGGTGAGTGAACTCTCACTTTGCCTAGCAATTCCACAATTTGACTCCAAAGTTATATATAGCCGGTAAAATTTCCAAGGCTTTTTCTTCCCAGCTATAAGAAATATTCTTGGTTTACATCCCAATGATGGTCTAAATCCCATTAAATCACCATTTCTGTTAGTTTGAATCCCATTAAATCACCATTTCTAACTTCCAAGACAAAGCGCGCCAGGTGGTTCCACAAGCCGAGAGCTCGTTGACGGTGCCTGAGCATTGGCTGCACGCCTCGACCCGCTTCAGTATGAGAGGCAGTCGGGTGGGAATGTCTGGGGAGGTGATTGGGAGACATACCCTCTGGTTATGTCAAAATAACTATGGAAAATCACCATTGAAATAGTGATTTTTCCATGAAAAACGGTGATTTTCCATAGTTATGTAAACGTTTACCAGAGGGTATTGGGATGGGTCAAAGCCCATGAAATTATTACCATATTTGGGGGAATAGCAATCCATGAACCGATCATGAGCCAGCTATTTTAGGGTATCTAGGGTTTTGATCCATAACCACATGTGCCATATGGGTGGTACAGAGCCAAATTTCAACGGAATTTCACCAGCAATATACTGATGGGATACCCAAACCAAACAGAGGTTTTCCATAGTCACGGGGGTACCCCAAGCGAGCATTGGATGGTTTATTTCATGGAAAATCCCTTAAAAACACAATGGAGGATAACTGGGGGTAGCACCATTTTCGGACCCCGGGAACCCCCCCATTTTTGGAACAGCCAAACATGGCGATTGAAGCAGGGAACATGGTGCTTGAACCACGGTTCAAACATCAAACCGTGGGGAGCCTGGAAAAAAAGAACGTAGGGATTTTCAATAAGTACTTCAATAAAATCCCATTGTTATAAGTACCATATGTTGTTATTCAATAAGTAGGGAATTTTCAATAAGTAAACATGACATAACATCAGGGTACTTCAATAAGTCGAAAAGAAATGGTATTGCTTCATGATAAGATGGATGAACCTTGGTGAAGGGTAGTGTGAACATACTCCCCAGCACAAGAAAATGGTAGGTTATCTAAGGTGAGCAATGTGACAGGAATGGTATTTAGATGATGATGGTTGAGACAAACATCATATTATATGTTGAATCAACGGTCACATATTTATATGATTTTATTTATGTGCCATGAGCAGTGCCATGGTCAACTGACGTGGGTCAATTTTTGACCATGGCACAAGGTGAAGACCCTGAACCCCTACAACTATCTTCACCAGTCCGCAATTTTGACATGTGGATCTGAGTCTGAAAGTGTGGATTTCACAGGCCAAGATTGTGGAAAACCATGTAAAAAACAATGTTGAACCATGTTGAACCAATCACATCTATTGTTGAATCAATAACATCTCGGGGAATCACCAACAGAAACTGGGGGCAGACGATCCAGGATTTTCCGTTGAGTCCTCACATAACGGCGTTCACGTGGCGCTGGGTTTTCCCATGAACACGGTGTCTGGGTGCAGCGGCGAGATTGCGGGAAGTGACCAGATTTTGGATTGATGGATTAATAATACTATGTTATGATAACTATCCTTGCTCCATTATAATCACTATTATTATTATTGCCCCGTGTTGACCAGTTGGGGTCTCATGAGTTTATCCCACCAAACACGGCGATGTAACAGGATTTAACCAAGACAACCGGGGTTTTTGTCTTTAAGCAACAAACACTTGGCGTATAAAACCAACGACGGTAGGGCTATACCGAGATACATAAGGATATATAAGGATTATATAGAAGTATACACAGAGGAGCTTTATCCACTTTTGTGGCTTGTTCCGCTATGACGACAGTTACTTACTCGGATGATAAATAATCATGATCCAAGGTTCACTGTGTGACTGAAAACCTCAGATCTGGCATATCTAACAAGCAGTCGATATGGACAGCAAAAATATAGCAAACCCAAGTTAAGATCCCGAAAAGTAGAATCCTGCCAGTAGCGGTAAAATTGAGTTTTTCCGAATGGTCTTTGGGGTTACTATAGCGCTATAGCGCTAAGGAATTTCTACCAACAACAAATTGTGGACAATCAACGTTTTCGGTGAGATCGACTGAGGGGTTGATCATAATGCACACAGCATCCATCTCTCAGGTTCCGTACGCTGCATTTCATCCTATCTTCTTCCTGCACCATTCCAATGTGGACCGCATCTATGAGAAACACGTGCAGATGGAGACACCAGAAGAATGTGTTCCTCGGACTGGCAGGGCGATTTTGTGGAAGCTCAAAGTCCATGGGATCCCCAATTCCACGGATGATGTTGGCATATGTTGGCGATTATAGTTGTCATACAATCCATGAATCATCATGAATCGTCATGAAATATCCATCCATTAATATCCATTAATCCATTTATAAATGAATGGATTAATGGAGCAAGGATAGAGGATTATATCATGGATTAATCATTTCAATATATAATTGATCCCCTATTAAAAAAATAATGGATGCATTAATCCATTAATCCATGTTGCTTATATATAATCCATGGATAATTGATACCCCAAATGTTAGCATATATACCAGCACCATGGATCCGTCATGGGATATAATGGATTAATAATTTCAAGGATGTTGTCCTACCATCCATAGATCCCCTGATTGCCCTGAATTCCCTGAGGCGCGGGAGTTCGCGGCGCGGCAGCGCAGTTTGGCGGAGCAGGGCGAGACGAATCGATTTCTGCAGCCCTTGGAGCCGTTCCAGTTGAACGACAGGCGAACCCATGGAGGATTTCATGGTGATTTCATGGTGATTTCATGGTGATTTCATGGTGATTTCATGGTGATTTCATAGTGATTTCATAGTGATTTCATAGTGATTGAATGGTGATTTACTGGGTTTTCCTGGGATTTAATGAGATCTAATTGGATCGAACCTGAGTCATGGATCAACATCTTAAGCTCCAGGCGACGCAAAAGATTCGGACAGATTCCCTGGAGACTTTAACATGATTGAAGCGACCGTCAAAGATACAACGTTTAACATGTCAACCATTGGGATTTCATGATCATAACTGGAAGATACTGGGAGTTTAAACATGATTTGGGGTAGAGCTCAAAACTTTGTTGCTACATTATGATCAATGATACAATATGATGATAATCAATGAAAATCCCATGCAATGATATATGCCCAGCACGTCCATCGGCCCATTCGTGGCATGTCGTGGTCAGACGAGGCCGCTGATGCCTGCCGATACCTTTGACACTGCTCGCTTAGGCAGGGAGGAACCACCCAAACTTCGGAAGAATAGTGGTGGATAATGGTGAAGAATGGTGAACAACGAAAAGATCATGGAGGAGTAAGAATATCGAAACCTCAAATCGCGAGTGACTCCTCCAACATGGGAGAATAGTTGTGAATAATGGTGAACGCGGCTGAAGAGTAAACACGGTGCCATAAACCATCCCATAACCATCCCTAATAATTGCATACATGGGTTGACTTGAAACCATCCCTAAATGGTAGGTTTATGGCAGCCAGGGTTCTCATATTGATGGAGTTGGAAACATCATCAAACTGGGAATGTACTTTGGAGCCAACAAACATAGGGATTTAGCCAACACAAGCAAGCAGGGAGCCCAAACTGGCACGAAAAACCAGCAAGATCGCCTTTCGGAAGTTAGCAAGTCCACTTGCACTGCGGCTAGGAGAGCACTGCATTTGTACATGTGATGTAGGTTGTACCTATACAAAACGTGCTGTATCCCAAGAAACTGCACCAAGTCGGAGCCAAGTACAATGTAGTGATGTAGTGAATCCTCTCCAAACAGTTGCAAGGATTCAGAAGCTTGTACAAGGTGATGCACCCCCAGTCATAAGTTCTTTTTTTCAACCACAGTAACTATATAGAATATATCTACATAAATCCTAGTTATTGGAGTTATGTTCACCAACTTATAGCTAAGCACGACTTTGTTTGTTTCCATTTCTGCCTCGATTTTCCTCGCTGCTGTTGACTCCGCCTATGGCCGCGTTGCCAGGCTACGTGTATGACGAGCTACCACCAGATCCCCCGCAGCTGATGACCGAAGAGCCAATTTTTGTGGCCTTTGAGAACATCCAGGTGCAGCTGGGTGCAGCTGGTGCCAGGATTGTCCCAGGTAACCGAGGTAACCGAAAAAAACGAGGTGTCTAGGAGTGAAACAGAGAATCCCCGGCAAAAAAACATGTCGTTATTTGGTTGATGGATCAGGTTGGCAATTTTCATGGAGAAATCGCTAGAAATTGTACTAAACATATCTAAACATCGCCACGTTGATGTGATCTGATCGATTTTGGGAAGTCATGGCTATTTCACCACCGTAGTCGGAAATCTCCTCAGAAAACACTTCATCCACTCAGCCAGAGGTCCTTGCATTGAAGCAGAAGAGTGGCTGGGCAGTGAAGGAGGAGCTTTTCTGCAGCTTTTGGGGGGGTCCGTCTCAAAAAGGGGGGATGCGTCCCCAATTTATGGCAACTTAGTGACTTAATGGGGAAGATGATGATGAACCAGTGGATCTTGAGGAGCCCAAGTTTCAAGGTGCACCCAAATCCCACTGTTTTTATCCAACATTCCACAGATGTTTGGCTATCCGTTTTTTTTTTTAATCTTGTGAGCCCAAGACAAAAACACTGCTTGAAGAAATCTATTCCTATCGATAAACAGCTGAACTTCGCGTGCAAAAAAAAAATATCCGTGTCCCCTTCAATCTCACGATTGCCAAGTTGCCCAAGTTAGCCATGGAACTGGGATGATCTAGAGTTAATGGATAGTAGCTCGGAACAAGACATCCGCAAGGGGTTAAACACCATCCAACCAGCGCAACGAAAACCATGACTGGGGGGCCATGGGCTATACCAGAATTCAACAAAGCAATGGACGCATAACAACTCGGGTGTGCATCCCACGTAGTAAACAGGTTATACCCCCGCTTGGATCAATGGAATATCCTCAGTTATACATATATTATACATATATAATCTGATATTATATATAACATATATATATATATAATATTAATATATACATTATACATATTATATATATATATGTATATGTATATATATATGTTATATATTGGCTGATAAACCACTCACCAATCCAGTATTTTCTGAACCCCTCAGTGATCCAAGGCTACAAGCTGCACGTCTTCCTCACCTCCGAGGGCGGTTGGTCCTACCCCAGCAGCCACGACTGGTCGAGCATCGCTGGCTACGCGGGGGCGGGCGCCATTTTCGGGGGCCGTGCGGAGGAGTGTCACTAGGGCGGCATTTTGCTGGAGCTTGGGGAATTGAAAGGGGATAGAACCATGAAAGATCTTGAAATTTCATAGGATTATGTAATACAACTATAACTGGGGGAAGAATGAGAGATTATAGATGTTCATGAGGATATAATGGGTTGTTATGACAATGGGATAGAATAGGGATATAAGAGGATATAAGTAACCAGCAATGAGAGACCCCTGCAACATGTTTTTGGGTTTATCATGCAACCCCTCAAAAGTGAACTCACCCTCCCAAGTGAACTCATCATAACCTGGATAGAATGGGACAGTGTAAGGGCATATATTTCACCATTGAGGGATAAGGTTGAATCACATGACTAAATGACTAAGGGTGACCCCTCCAAAAATGTTTGGGAGATCACCTGGGCATAGCTTCTGGTAAAACACACCTTATTTTATTTGGTTAGCAGGATATTTTGAAATACATGAAGAGTTCGGAGGTGCAGCCCTGGGAGTAATCAATGTGGTAAACCCAGTGCCATCAGTTCGGTAAGTGACAGCCATCTCAGATTATTAGGGTTTACCCTCTGGTAAATAAACAGTTGGACCCTGAAAATCACCCATGTTTAATGGAAACTAGTCTTCCAACCCCTATCTGCCAGGGTCTATGTTAATTTACCAGATGGTATATCATCCCAGTTGTTCATACACCCACTTTCTTGTTAACGCCCATAGGGGATCAAAAAAACTTGGGTTTCACTTTCATGTTTACGCCAAACTGGCAAACATGGCCCGCGGGGAAATCCCCCAGCTGGGAACAGTTTTATAGAGGGAAACCAATTAAACATGGAACACATATTTACATATATATATATATACACTATTTTATACTGTAATATAATAACATATATATATATATAAATAAACCAAAAGGTAAAACGACCAAACGCGGATCTTCCAACAAACGGTGTAGCTTCGGAAGTCACACATGGCGTGCTGGAAAATCCCCCAGCTCGGCTCTGTGGAACTGGGCACAATTCAATTTTAGATCATTTTGGCAAGAAGGTATTATATAATCATTAGATAATTGTGATAAATCATACATCTTTTTGCATAGATTATATATATACATATATATATAGACATATATATATACATACACATATATATAATTTATATATATATATATTATAAACCATCCATTGGAATTAGAATTCAAATTGCCCTGTGATTAACATTTGTGACTTGCATCTCAATTTTCGGTTGGGGCCTTCGACCAGTGAAAGCGGTCGACCAGTGGAACCGTTGAAACCATGGCAGTCTGAGACCATGGACCTGCACCATGTTCCCCATGTGAAAAGGAATGTCTTACCGGGCAATAAAAATCGGCAAAGATAAGTCATCATCGTTTTACGGAAACAACTTTTTCATCAACAAATCCCATTCTTCAAAGACTCACAATGTTTTTTTTCTCCCTTGATTTGCTTCTGTACATATTTATACCCATTTTATACACCTCCATTGCAAATCACGCAGAGTTACAGTCTCATGCCTCGGCGAAAGATCTGAGGTGAAAACTGCCGAAAGAGGCAATGTCGGCCCGCTTGGTTTTCGTGTTTGTTCCGACGCGGGAAGACATTGAAGGTTTGGATCACCAGAAAATCAACTGGAAGTCCCAAGATCTAAGAGAAACTCTAGAGACTCTAGAGTTTGTCTCTTTTGCGTGAGGTCGTCGATGACTTTGTTGCCATTTTCAGGATGAACATCAACGTCTTTTAGCCCGTTTCAGAACAACATCTTGGTTTTCGTATGTTTTCGTAGAACGCTTTTAGACTTTGATATTTCGACTATTTTGAAATGGTCCAGCATCTTAGTACCATGTTTACTTTATAGCAAGCACAAAAAAGATAGAACACACATTTACCACTATTTGAGTAGGATTTTTACCACCTATTTTTGGCCGAGTTCCTATTTGGAACATTTGGAAGTTCAATGACCATCGCAGGCCGCCCTTCACCGTGTTGGTGGAGGTTCGTGCAACTTTGGAGAAGTTGGGCCTCAGCCGACATGAAGCGGAGGCCGAGTCTCCGAGACACGTACGCAGAAAGGTGGCGTTGATGGGATGAGATACCCGGCCTGGTAATTTCTTACATAGCTATTAAAAATGGTGTTTTAATGGGATTCAATGGTGATTCAATGGTGATTCAATGGGATATTAATGGGATATATCCTCTGATAATTTCTTACATAGCTATAGAACATGGCCCATAGAAATAGTTGATTCTAGTTGATTTACCCATTAAAATGATAAAAGATGGTGATTTTCCACTGATACTGTGAGTTTACCAGAGGTTAACCATGGCTATGATTTAGGAGCTTGAAACAAACATGGTGACTTGGGATACTCCCATTTTAGGACACCTCCGAACATCTGTTGTAAAATTACCTGAACATGAACAATATATAACAATATCAATTCAATGGCCGATTTCACATGGTATATATGAATATATATATATGAATAGAATTCAATACGTATATTCATATGGAGGTTTCCATTTATAAACTATCAACCATCTATTTTATGGTGTACCCCCATTTCAGGAACCCCCCATGCCCATGCCCTCACAGGTGCACGTCTTGTGCGAAGACGAACTGGGCGAAGTCTTGCCCTTGGAACCTTGCTGCGGAGAAAGGGGGCCGTGTACCGAATCCCAGGGAGCCGATGATTTTTTTTCTTCCCAATCTTTCCATCCAAATCCCATGTTTCTAAAATAAAAACCCGATCAGTTTCATAATGTGTGGAATTGTGTTGATGAGCTTTTACAGGTTGCCATAACATCCGCTGGGTGTATCAGTCTTATCATCATTTTCACCATCCACGCCATCACCGGCCTTGCTTATCTACGACGAATTTCGGTGGCACATCTCTCCTTTCTGTTGCTGAAGTCAATATCCAAAAGGCGCAAGAGCCGTATTTTGATGGTAAAACCATGTAAAGCCCATCTATTTGTATTGGATACTGTACTGCTAAACCATTGGTTTCCCTCAAAAACAAGAGAACACTTGGGACGATTTGGGGTCGGAAGAAACCTTGCTGAGGCTGATACTGCAGTGCCAGCACCTGTCGCTCAGCTTGGCAAGGAAACATCCTAAGATATCCTAAGTATACTATGATAGGCTAAAATAGAAAAAATGGAGTCATCCATAGAAGTTGTATGATTTTGGTCCTGGCAAACCAGTAAACCACCCATTTTTTTCTGGCACCGAAGGACTCGACCCATACCCAAATGCGTCTTACTGACGATTCATCACTCAGGTCGCAAGATCTATAGCTTAAACCGCTTTGTCCGTTTTTGGGCTACTTTGAAAATTTGGAAATTTGATGGTTGATCATCAGCTTTACATAGCTTTACCATTTGTCAAAAATGATGGCACCGGATATCATGGGATAATCCTGATGGATGATAAAATTTTCCATATAAACAATGGCCCACTTTGGTGGGTATAGCGATATCTCAGACACACCCAGATGGACCGCATTCTATCCTTTTTGGACTGCTTGTGATCAAATGCTTGGGATTAACGACAAACATGGTTTCCCCAAATCTGAGCATCGCCAATTCCAAGAGGTCCCATGTGCTTCCGTTTTTCAGTGCGGCCTCATTCCGAACATATTTTTTCTAATATTCAAAAAAGCATATATTTCTATGGCAGTTCTCAAGTTTGGACCAGTTTTTCACCGCATTTTTTGGGGGGTTTAAGGATGCTGTTTCTACGGATTTCTACGGCAATCGGAGAGATTCACTTCCAGGGGTTGGTTTGCCTGTCCCATTTTGGGAATATTGGACATCACCTGAAATAGTAGCCATAACAAAGACCATATACCATTCATGGTTGGGTGATGTGACCCATGGGGACATCAGTCATGACCCATGACTTCTCCAATCAGGTGCTGCTTGGTCCCTGGTTCGAGAATGATGGCACCCTTCGGCTGCACAGCGCGGGCTCGGAGGTGTGCTGACTGTGAACAAGTGGCTAAGAACCATATTATGATAGTTACATATATATAATGTAATTTTTTTTTTCCTTTAGGCGTCCAGATGCTCTCGCAGCGGCCTATTGCAGGGTCCGTTTCCATGTGCTCACCGCTTAGCCACAAAATCAGCCCCTATATGTCGGCCATACTGTGTGGCATTCAGTTGTGCCCACAGCGCCAGGTCTGATGGCTGCGGTTCCTGTGCAGAGCACGAATGGAATGAACGAATTTCATGGGTCAAAATTTCCGCCATCGCTGCGCACATGGCAGGAGGGTACTCTTTTAATGGCGATGTTCGCCACGACCCCGATGCATCTACCCCGATGGCGGAACTTCTGGGAAGTTCGCTGCACACTCGCCATCGGTGCAGGGCCAAAATCATATTCGGCAAATTCAGCAGCAACAGCTGCGTCGGCTTTGGAGTTGGAGCACCCAGAAGTCCTTGTGCAAATCGGCACGTCTCTACTGCCGGATGTTGTAGGAGCGCTTCCATGATCGGGAGCTTCCAGATGCTTGGGGATGTCGGTTTTGGGGGCGGTGCTGGATGTTCTAGCAACCCACACCCGCCCGTGACCATGAGCTCCATGAAGGCTTGCAGCGCGAAGATGAGGAGTTCGTTGCCAACACATACTTGGCATAGCTCCCGAATTCGAAGACTGAAGAGTCCCCATAGTTCATCGGCACTTCGAATCGGTCGCGGGCCGCGACCGTCCTCCAGCTGGTGCTCCCTTGCTGCTGTCCATGTTTCGCAAGGCGGTCCAGCTACAAATGCTACCACCTTTCGATCGCGGATGGCAGCAAGCCAGTACTGGCGCGTCTCCGCATTCCGCGCGTCACCATACTGCATGTCGATGACGATGTCCATGGAGACAATGTGGAGCACATAGCTTGAGGTGTCGTGTTCCCGATGGAACTGTTCCAGGAAAAACTGTAGGTCCCCTGGTCGACGACGACCGGAGTATGCGTGTAACAACACGCGATGTCGTCCAAATCTCCTCGGTCCATTGCTGGGCAACGACTGTGTGGGAACTTGTCGGCATCGCTGCTCCAGGGTCGCAAGATCCTCTGTGCCCTGTGCACGGTGCGTCTGTGCTTCCAGGAAGGGGAAGCGTGCCGGATCGCGTAGTCGCACAAGGGTCGCTCGGAGATCTGTCAATGTGACACCAGCGAACTGCTCGTCATCATTGGTGAAGGCGTCCTCGAAGAAGTCGAGAGTGCTTGTCCATATAGTCCAGGAAATGGGGTGGTCCATGGCAAAGGTTCGCACAATCTGCTCAAACTTCTCCAAGCACATGCTAGGTTCCACCAGGTCTGTGAGGAAGACGAAGAAGTTATGGTCGATCTTCGGATCATCACGGAGCCTCGGTGTCTGATTGTGAGGGCCTTCAGCTTGGATGGGCGGCAATAGGCGATCGTGTTGATCAGTGAGCTCTCGGTCATTCGCTGAGCCAGCCCCTGGAGCTACCTCCATACACGGTAATGTAATATAATGTAATATATAATGTAATATAATGTAATATATAATGTAATATATAATGTAATATATAATGTAATATAATATAATATAATATAATGTAATGTAATATAATGTAATATATAATATAATATAATATAATATAATATAATATAATATAATGTAATGTAATGTAATGTAATGATATATAATGATATATAATGATGTATAATGATGTATAATGATGTATAATGATATATAATTCTGGGTTAAAGCATGTTAAACCAACCAGGTACCATTTTTGGATAGATTAGATTCACTGTAGATATCTGTCGATGGCAAACCGAATTGGGATGTGGATCTGGGGGCAGGTCTTGCAGCTGCAGAAGGCACTCTTCAAGCTGGGCTATCTGCCAGTCTCCTGGCAGGATCTTATCCCCCTTGGAACATCCCCAAGAAAACCATAGGAATTTCCGACGTTTACACATATTGGGAGACATTTTAGTGTGTGTTTAATATTGGATGATACCCTCAAGTTGGGAGTTGTTTTTTGGATTACAATCCAGACACGGCCATCGGTGTCTTATGGTTTTGCCATGGCAACTGACGTCTGTTTCCATATCAGCGAGTCTTGTTCCTAACATCAACAGGAAAGCCAGTGGCTCAACTGCCATGGCACAACTGCCATTGCGACAAGTCACTCTGGGCACCCTGGGCCCCGGCTTTCGGGAATCTGCCTGGTTTGACCAAAGGAAATGAGCTGCACGGGAATCTTTGATACAATCACAGCCGCTCAGCCGAAGGATGGCGGCTTGTTGGTGGCAACGGTTGCGAAGTAAGCAGCCGCGTCTGTGGAATGATTCAGTGATTGGTCCCTTCCAAACTTTGCAACACAAGTTGTACATATATAATCATCATGGAGCAAATATAATTTTGAGATTGGACAATCTCCATAGAAAAAAAACTCAGTTTTAAACTGAATTTGCAGATATTCTATATATCTACTTCAAATTCAACATGTAAATAGTAAACCTTGAGTGTAGGAGCTTCCCCGGGAAAGACACCCCCTTTCTTCCAAGCAAGGAAGAGGCGGTCAAAGAATTTCAACGCTTCAGCGGTTTGAAGGAGGACCCTGGACAGGGGGAAGTCGGGACGATGGATTCCCCAGGAACATGCCCAACTATCAACCCCCAAAGCACCAGAATTAGCTGGTGAAATGGTGAAACACCATGAACCACCCAAAAAATGAATGGCAGAAAAGCAGGATTCTGGTGTAGAATTATCTGGTAAGATGATACTCGGTTGATATTCCTTGATGTGGACAGTTCTCTTCGATTCATCGTGTGCGCGCCGAGACCGATGTCTGCGACGCGAGCACCAAAGGCTTGGTGACCGCGCAACGCTACGATGTTGAGGGGGATGTGATATCAGGTGCCCGGGCCGAATGGCATGAAATGATGGGGATATGTATGACGATGATATATTACCATCTGGTTATTTAACATAGCCATGGAAAATCACCATTTTTAATAGGTAAACCATCTATAGATGTGCCATTTTCCATGGCTATGTTAAATAACCAGAGGGTAACTATAATAGGCTGAATATATGTATTATTATATATTATTGGAATATCAAGGCTATAATCGGGATATGATGGGTATATATAGCATGGGAGATGATTCATAACTATTCAACTTAGTATGATAGTTGGATGCGTCTGAAACTGAGGTGTACCCCCAAAACAACCGTTGAAATGGGTCAGTGCCGATAAACCAGGGATGCCCGGTCATCCTGTTTTCAGATAAACCACAATGGTGCTACAGCATCTATTGAGAGATATTCACTAAGTTAACAGTTGGGGAATTGGGATATGCATATATTTTAAGTAACTATTAGAATGGTGATGCCGAGTATGAATAGTTGGGGTATCAAGAGGATCTCTCAGAAAGTGGTGATATGATAATTATGATAGTGAATGACAAGTTGTCATTTTACTTCGTTTTTTTTTTTTGTATGGCAGTTTACTTTGGATATCGTTGGATACTGACATGAGCTTCCAGAGATGATCCTGAAACAGGAAGCCTCAGTTACCCATAGGAAGCAGCGGAAGATTTTTACCACCAATTTGTTGCATCATTGTAGTGGGATTTTACCAACTATCTTTCTTGGGGGTGAGTATATTTATACTGTACCTTACATATTTATATTATTGTAATATTACATAATGAGATATGAGGTACACCCCATTGATACAGAATTCCTCACTTTTTGCTGGACAAACTTCGACGGAAATCTGGTGGGGCCATTTGTTTTCATGGTCAAAAAAACCCCTACAAACCATGGTCAAATTACTCACTCATCCCCAATTTCTCCAAGAAAATCCAAGAATCCAGGCGGTGCCTTGCCGCATTTGGGTCCGCTGGTGACCTATGCCGTCGGAGCCCTTCCGGGCTATTTGCAAGGTGTGCCTTCAAACATGGTCCAAGTGTCAGGGGAAACTCAGGTGGTTCCGGATTTTTTCTCTTCAAACATGGATTTTTCGACATACCACTCTGGTTTTGGAGGTTTCATGGATACTTTCTATTTTCATCCTTGAGGAGTATAGTATATGTGATGAGCCCATTGACTTTCATATTTCTTCGATGGGTGGTTCACGCACCAAGGAGTATACCGTTACTTTACTACATAGAATATTTTAGTACTCAAGAAAACGTGTTTTTGGCAGTCCTGAATTGCACTTTACTATAGAATATACAGGGTCCAGCCTTCGGCAGGTGAATCGCACCAGTGGTCACAGATAGAATACAGGTTTAATACTCACCGTTGGGGTTTCTCATGAAAGTGTACTAAATCATGTTTTTTCACAATACATCATACAGATAGAAACATCAAACAGTAGCATATTATATTGAGATATATTGAGCTGCCAAAATGAGGATTTTCTACCAATGATCATCAAAATGAGCGAAGCCACTTGATCATGCGGAGAGACCCCAGGCAGGAGATGTAAGGAGCACTGTGAAATAGATCGTATTTCCCAAACAAATGGTTAATCATTGATGATTCTCCCTAGTTCTATCGGTTTACATCCCTACTTTATCCAAATCATACGTCTTTTTTTTGCTGCGGGATGAAGCTGGTAAGAGCTTCCCAGCCACATGATGGTTGATCGTGGTATAGTTTCTTCTGGCAAACTGGCAAACATTCGGGGTTTTACTCAATAACAATAGGCAAGAATGAAATCAGCAAATAATTCTTGGCTAAATGGGTCTGTAACATTCTGTAACACTGTTTACATACTGTTTGCTTCTCATCTCCCCATGCAAAAAAACAATGTGCCAAATTGGCTATCATTTCAGCCATAAAAATCACATCCCCATGATTCTGAACGATGGATATTTCTAATTATTTCTATAGGTAAATCATGGTCAATTACCCTCTGGCAATGACTAACATAGCTATTGAAAATGGCCATTTATAGTGAGTTTTCCCATTAAAACTTGTGTTTTCCATAATTATGTTAGTTTACCAGAGGGTAACGTATCTATGATATCTATATGTGTTTCCATTTGTTTCGAATCACGAATAATGGGAATCATGGGAATGTGCAAATAATTTGATTTACCATCATTTACCAGCATTTATCATTTATCATAATTTGATTTACAAATTATTGGTATATTCCCATTGCCCATGATTTACCCAGGATTTACCCATCATCATGTACCCATCATATGGCCCATCATGAACCAGTGTAGCTAAAAATGGGCCATATGAGTTTTTTTTTTTAATCATTAAGCTATACATTAAATGGGCCATCATTAACCCATCATTAACCCATCATTACCCAGTGACCATCATGAAACATGGGTAAAAATATCCCGTTTTTTTGTGCCACGGATCTGTTCGATCCTCGTTCCCCGTTCGGGGAGGTGCCCATCGCTGTGAAACTTTGAGGGAGATCGATGAAGCCATACAGCAATGGGCCGAGGTAGTAGGCCGGGAGTTCATGGGGGTTTCATGGGGATTTCATTTGAAACCGGATTCAAATCGGATATAACTGAGATGGTTAAATCCCATTAAATCTCAGTTATATCCGATTTGAATCCCAATTATATTCACTTAAATCAGGACTTCATGGGATTTAAGTGGATATAATTGGGATTCAAATCGGATATAACTGAGATTTCATGGGATTTAA
>Ga0126342_10005009_pt1 | contig 22917 bp, 18 predicted proteins | sample Cyp1metagenome_FD_92528 | JGI IMG/M metagenome (GOLD analysis project Ga0126342, IMG submission 92528) | Coral microbial communities from Lord Howe Island, Old Settlement Bay, Australia - Cyphastrea 1 metagenome | ecosystem: Host-associated > Invertebrates > Cnidaria > Coral ...
ATCATAAAAAAATCATATCCAAACCATAAAAAAATCATAACCACAATTTGAACCCATAAAAAAATCATAAATGGAAATCGTATTCAAATCATAAATAAATCATAAAAAAAATTATTTTGAAACTCCTCCATCCTAGAGACTTAGGAACTCTGAATATTAGTCAATGGGAAGGAAGTATCATATATTGTGGAAAATCAAACATGTTCCAAACCACCAACCAGAGTCATGTTTTTGCCCCTCACCGGACGAAGTGGAAAAAACAGGTATATCCATCAGAGAAAAATCCTGAAAATTCTATGGTACACCATCCTTCAAGGGGTCATGGAGAACCACCATTTTTGCCCTTCAAAAATGATCGTCCAAATTTTCTCGATCTCCTGGCAGCTCCAATTTTGATTCGATTGTTCTTTTATCCTTTGTAAAATGGTCAAGATATGTGTATATATCCAGGAAAATTATAATAATTCACCAACCTGAATAGTTCGGCCATTTTGGGATGATTCCCCTTATCAACCAGGATTCCAGGTTTCGGGAGAACAGTGAGGTCGTTATAATTTACCCATATATATATATCAGATATATAGTGCTTGTTCAAAGCCAATCCATCCCATGTGCCAACGTGCCAACGGATGATCCACTTGAGAAAAGGCCAAGGATCCCTCACAACTGGCCGGAATGGAGCAGGCTTGTCTGCCTGTGCCAACAGGCGCTCAACGCTGGGCGCTTCTTTTTTTTGGTTTAGATCTAGAGGAAAGCACAGAAGGTGGCAAACATCCTATTAAAAAACATGTTTTCCTGCATCATTGTCAGCATTTCAGTATAAATCAACTACGGTGAGGTTGCGTGGAAAGTATAGGACTTGGCGATTCGCACACAAAAAAGGATCCTTTCCGAGTCAAAACATGTTGTGCAACCAGGAGCGGACATCTACATCTTTTCGCAAACAAGGTTTTTCCGTATCATAATGAAGCATTCAAAAAGTCTCCAAAATTCTCGAAATGCGGTGAAATTGCGCAATCATGCGCAAATTTTGTGGGCCTTGGGGGGATCGGGGTTCAGCTCGGTCCCGGGGAAAGTGATGATCAACCATATGGGCTATCCGCTATCCCCATCTATCCCCTATTTTCAAACTAAGCCATGTGCCATGGTCAAGATGGCGACGTATGGGGAATATATGGTAACTCCATGGGATAAACCCAACAAATAGACCAACGATGACCAACATAACAAGATTAGCAAAGAAAAATAAACAAAAACACAAAGAAACTCACCTATAAATCACCTATAAATCAGCCATCTATGCCATAGCAAGCTGTTGATTTACAGGGCCAGGCCTTGCTTGTCCTTGGTGGCCACCAACACACCAGTCATTTGCAGTTCCCCGCACATCACTTCTAGAGCCTCACGGAAGAAGTCCCAAGGTGAAAAACATGATGATTAATGTGGGTAAAACAATAATAAACCATCCCCCAAATCACAGTTTTTATAGGTGGCATACACCATTCCCAAATGCGTGGATATTATTGTTTTACCCACGTTATTGGTTTTTCAAAACAAGAGATCATGGATAAAATAAATACTATAGTGTATATGTATATGTATATGTAAATATGTATATAAGATATATATATATACTACTTAAATTGGATGACAACGGGCAATCAATGATAATGGATGATATTGGAAGAGCAAAACTGCAACACAATGATCATGGATACAGCTTACCCACGAAAGAAATTATGAAATTGTGAAGGGATGAATGAATCAATGATCAAATGAATGAAGGAACGACAAAAAACAATGAAACAAACATACGCAATTGGAAATGCAAAGCAGGGTAGATGCCCGAGGCAAATTTGAAAACTATTTATCAGTAACTGCATCTCATTTTTTCCTTACAAAGATCTGTAAATATACATAATTATTTGTATGAACCTATGAAACAATAAATGCATACAGCATACATATTATATATATATACATACGGGTTTCTTTGAAAATGGTGTGCTATCGCAAACTCCTTGTAAAAGCCAAAGGGGTGCCTTTTAATCTGCACTGGGCATTCTTCTCTTCCCAAGTGCTCAAGGAATTCGTTCAAGATGACTTGGCAATCTTGGAGGGTCTCTTGCACAAAACTGCCCCAATCCACACATGCGCTCTGACCTCCATCCTGGCACCTCCTATCTTTCCTAATTTGGATGAGATGGGGTCAACCGACCTCACCAGGCCACTTCTGCCCCGTGAGAGCTTTCATTGTGCTGAGGGGTGAAAGATGGTGAAAGGTTAAACCCGCCCTGGGCTTTGATGAGGTGGCTGCTGGCGGAATAAGCTTGAAAAATTGCCAACTTCAGAACCAGTTGGTCCTGAAGGCTTGGCTTCCAAAGTTCCAGGGATGGAAGCGGCCAGCTGGGTGCTCTATTGGATTTGTTTAAGCCGGTTTAAGAATCCTTTGATCTATTTGCAAGGTATGTTTTGATTATATTTCAAAAAATCCTTGGGGGAAGTGGGACTTTCAGTTCAATTGAATTTACCCTCAGTCTTTCATTCACCCCCTCGTTCTTCTTGTTTCCTTTTTCTCTCTTGCTTTCTTTCTTTTCATCCTGTTTTCTTCCTTCTTCTTGCTCTTTCTTTCTTCTATTTCTTTACTGTTCTTCTCATTCTTGGTTCTTTGTTTATTTCTGTGTGTCGCGGTTTTAGTCTTGGCTACATTAATATTTATATAAATTCTAAATAATGGATAGTTGGATGACAATGGATTGCTAATGGATGAGAATTGCTGACAATTGACCGTGGCTGATAATACAGCTCAAAATCAATATAGTCCTGGATGATAATGGACTGATAATGAGTTAGTATTGAATTCAAAACTGATAATATATGCTTACATACATAATTACTAACAACGGAGAACTTGTCATTGTAAAAGAAGGAAAATAGGATAGACTCTCTCTCTCCATAGGGCGCGCCTACTGCCTGGTAACTATGTGAAATCATTGAAATCCGACACGTCGCTTGGATATACCCTCTGGTAATTTAACATAGCTATTGAAAATTGTGATTTATAGGATTTACCCATTAAAAATAGTGATTTTCCATAGCTACGTTAGTTTACCAGAGGGTAAAGTGGACTTTGTTTTCACCCCTTTTGTAACCAATTTGGCCTTCATTGGCTTCAAAAGTGTCTCTAGTTGGAAAACTCCAGGAGTTTCCTTCCTGCGTTAAAATGCGCAGTATGCTCCCAAAAACTTTACCTCAAGACTCTGTTCTTTGGGGGACCCATATCGGTTCTACAAGATCAACTCTTTGGCAAACCCCATCTGATCAAACATCTGGCGGTTTGGATGCACAATTGCAGATAAAATCAATGACTGGTGGTATGAATCATTGATTTTAAAAAACAACTATATCTGGCCAATGAACGGTTTACAGAATATCGCTTGCTATATCGCGTTTTCTACACACCCACTGGTGAACGAAGTTTTGCTATCCATCAACTAGCCGGGGTCTCGCTAGGCTATGGGATGCTCCTTGATGCTCACAAGTAAATGGTGGACTCTCCATGGCGATGAGGGGCCGAAGGCTAGTTCTGGCAAATAACCATCATCAAATATAGATATAGATATATATATATATATATTATATGTATATATATATATATATATGTGTGTGTGTTTCTTCTTGGTTCAATCTCAATTCTGACGGTTGTTTGTTAGTTATATACGTACATCCCTTTGAAACATCCCATTGCGTCACCATTAAATCACCATTGTATTCCAATATATTCCAATTATAGTTGGTTTTATCACCATGATCTTCCAATATATCCTCACTACAGTCCCATTAGTTAGGTATATGCACATATATATATAATATATATATATAATTATATCATATCCTATCCAGCAAAATGATCGGTTATTGTTATGTCAAGCTATATCCATTAACATCCCCACTAATGATTCACTAATGTTATAATAATTGTATGTTGTTGTTATTATGATAAAAAATGATAAAAAGTTATATCCATTAATATCTCCACGAACATTCCCAATGACAGTCATAATCCAATGACATCCTCACCTTTCGCCAGGTGTTTCGAAAAAAAACGCTCCGCCTCCTTCACAAAGCTCCAGTTTTTGGCGTACGAAGACCAGCCCATGCAGTCCTGCCACGGAGATGAAGAACAGTTGGAAAGGAAGCCCCAAAAAGATGCCCAAAATGTGTCCAGAATGGTGATGATATTTATTTATATAATTTATATCTATATTGTATCTGATATTCTGATATTTACTATTTATCATGATTTATCTATATTTATCTCATATTTCCAGGTTTTCAACTTTCCGGCATCTTTTTTTCGTGTTGTAAATCAGCAACAAGCTAACTGGTTAAGTTCAAGGGAACATCTTAGCCATAAACCATGGTGAACATACCGTTGATTTGATGGGGATGTGCTGCATTTTTTCTCTAAACCGACCCATTGGTCAATTAGATGACTTGGTCATGAATATCTATAAACATGACAAGTTCATGATGTTCCACATATCTAGATGATCTAGATAACTAAGACATACTTAAGCACACGTATCTGATTTATGTATCTGATCCATATGTAATTTGCCATGATCAAGGTGATCCGGAGAACTTAAGTCTTGAAATGTATCCGATCAAGTTGTAGGAAGCTCCAATTCCCACACACATTACTTGGGAACCACTGAATGGTGGGAACGTGGTCTTGAAAGCATGCCATGTTTGGATCCACATCTTTGTGCTTCCTAGTGCATGTATTAAGCTCAATCATTCCGCAAGAACTGAAACATAAAGACCATTCAAATCATTCAAGACGCTTTCACGCGTGCCGTTGATCTCATATAAATTAACATCTGTTCAGTTTCATTGGGCAGAACGTCTCCGGTCGCCCATCTCCACAATTCCCTCCTGAGCCACATCCTGATCCGAGCCAGAGAAAGTGAAGTCGTACTTCTTCTCCAAGGCCTGCGTCGAAGACGGTCCTCCTTTTCGAGCCCAATTGAATGGATTCTGAAAGAACTCAGATCATCTCAGAGTCTCAGATCAGAAGATCATTTCTACATTCCAACACATGATTCGGTTGCCGTTTTTGTATGTTTTTGTGCTATGACTTGGTACCATTTTCTCCATGATTTGGTTGCCTCAAAGGGGCCTACTGGTTGCCTGCCGCAGGTCAACCCCCCATGTTCCCCACCGCACCGGCATCAGAGCTGGCAGGGAGAAGTCTGACTGCGACAGCAGCAGCAGCAGCTTCACGTGGCTCGGGAAGATCGTCTCCTCAGGCACGTTTTCGGCGTGAACATCTGCGGCTCTTCGCTGATGCTTGGGAAAAACGGCAGGAGATCAGAGGAAATGGTTGGGAGAACTCGGAGATGAACAAATTGGATCTAAGATGATCTATATTGCTATGGGTCAATACCTATAGATACATTTTTAGTGGGATGAACATCCATAAATCCCAGCTATTTTGGGGTTCACTAGGTACCAGGGTTTTGACCCATCCCCATATAAGTCTCTAAGTGGATGATTTTGAGCGATATTGGGTGTTGGGTGGGCAACTGGGATAAGCATATAGAAAAAACATGAATAATCGAATCTAAGAATAATCCAATTGGGTTGGTTTAGGGAGAGGCCCTCCAGGAAATTCCTTTTTTTTGGCAAAACCGTTAGATTCCTAATGCTTTTCTTTGGGCGCCTACGAATCGAATGACTCAGTCGGTCACCACAGGGGATGACGATGCAGCTGGCCAACGTGGAAAACCCATCAATCGATCGGAGCGGTAAATCATGTTTGATGTTTGATGAAGTGCGAGAACTTATATAATTTATATAGATGAATTTATATAGATGGCCTGCTTGAGGGGATGTCCCTTCCCATAATCCTATAGCTATTTTTAATTCAACTTTTCGACTTCCCAAGGCTGTTGCATGTTGATCCACGGTTGCAACCCCTGTGGCCCCTGCGACTCTGCCAAGCATCTGGATTCCGATGCATGTACAAAAATCCAGGGAAAAGACCCACAAACTTCTTAGGCCTTGGATGCTGGGCGCCCATCCATGGGGTGCCACAGTGAAAATATCAATAGTCTGCGATAATTTCTAATGGGTTGTGGAGCTAGGAAAGGGAAAGGGTCCCAGATTTAAGCTTTACTCAGATCTTCCATCAATCTTTTGTTTATAACTATGGCTGACATGCAATTCTATGCAATGATTCGCGCTCTCTTTTTTTCTCTCTCTCTCTCTCTCTCTCTCCATTGCCTTCAGACCATATGCAATTACTTCGTATATGATTACTGGTTGGTGGTTTCAGCCCCTCTGAAAAAGATTCGTCAATTGGGATGATGACATTCCCAATATATGGAAAAATAAAAGCCATGTTCCAAACCACCAACCAGATTATTATGCCAAGATTATTATAATATAATATTGATCTAGATATATTCCCAATAGGTCCTGAGGATTATGGATATAATCATTTGAGAGGATGGGGTTACTATCTGGAAGGTGACTATTTGGTCAGAGGGTTTGATCCAGAAAAATAAAAAAATACTGAAAATATAAAAAAACATAAGAAATCTTAAGAAAATATTAAAAATAATATTTTTATAGAAAAAAATAAACATATAAAAACAAATTAAAAAATAATAAAATATATATATATATATATATAAATATTAAAATATATTAAAATCTATGCGATCTATAAACATTAAAAAAAAAAAATAAACAAAAATAACATATAATAGATCATATCCTCAGGACCCAAACTTCGCCAAGCTCTCCATCCTTCCCTTACACCGCCCAGACATGGGAAGCCCGAGGAGTAGGGATTGGGTGCTGGAAGGGGGTAATCCTCCCAACCTGGAAAGGGTCAAGCCATACGACTCAGACTGTGTTGGAAGGGCCGATGGTGAAACCATGGGATACCATGGGCCATGGCCCTCTTTCCAGTCGGCAAAATCATCTCAATTCTATGGGATGATATGGGGCTACCAATGGCAGTCCAAGCGACATTTTGGATGCCAACCCATCTCCATCAGTGATACTATCAGAAGCTCATTGCGGATATGTCTTTGTGATGGTTTCCGCCTAGCTCCACTAATTTTGGGGCGAAACTGTCATGAATTTTCAACTGCTTGGTGGTTTCAAGCCGCAAACCCTGAGAAATAAGATATGCGAGGCTTCATGGGTGGATTTGGAAGGTATCAAAAGCCCTGCTTTAAAAGAGTCAATCGGAAGAAAGTGCTTTTCACCCCCATTCACTTCCCTAGCCAAAAATATGTCGGAAAGCGTCTATTTTGACATGAGCCGCGCTCCCGTGGGTTGCCAGCATCACTGCCTGACGTTCAAGACGTAATCAAGATATATATGTACCAATGGCCATACCACGCTTGTACTGTTCCCCATCCCGCAAATGGTGGCGGGTTACATGCCACTTCATGGAATGGCCTCACTTGGAATCATTTAATTGCTTAACCAATTTGGAACTGTTGAATGATCTGACCACTATATATATATAGTGTTCCCAACAAATTCCCAGTGATGACTGCTCGCCCGTGTTAAATCTATGTATATTTGTAGTATATACTTCAATACCCCCATCATTGAAGACGTTGGCAGTTTAACAATCAAAAATGGTTCTCTCCATCGCCTTCTCGAAGAGTTCAGCCAAGCTAAGGGGTCAAAAATTGTTGGGAAAAACTACTGTATTTTCTCCCCACCCTTTTGGTCAGTGTTTGTTCACCAGCGAAGTCCAGCAGTTGTAGCCAGGTAGCTGCTGATTCCAAGGAAAAGGATCTCATCCTTGAATTTCTGGTACAACTGCCTTGGGAACACCAAAATATATCAAGTTATATCATGTTGCTTGGTTATATCAAGTTATATCCCATTATCATCACCATTTTTTTTGCCCATTTGGGATGACAAACATATGCCTACTACAAATGTGTTTTAGTATGTTGTCTACTTATATGTCATTTTAGCTTGATTATGCGGTAGTTATGTCATGCGGGTAAACCAATAATAAACCACCCATTTGGGAATGGCTTATACCACCTATTGGTGGTGAAATTGGGGATTGTTTATGACATTGTTTTACCAACATTCATGTTACCTACTCTGTGGCTATTTTGGATACTTGTATGACATTTTAGCTAGATGATTAGATACTTATATCATGTTATATCAGTTATATCCTGTTATATCATTATATCCCACATTATCCCACTATATCCCAGCGTTATCTCATTTTGGATGGCAAAAAATGCCTGCGATCACCAGCAAAAAAAAACACCGGTCTGGCCCGTCGGGGTGCTCTTGGTGATCCGTCCGGAAAGGCGATCGGACCAAGATGACGTTGACCTTCGGTGTTCACGTCGTGAGAGCAACGTGAAACGAGTTTTGCTGTGAAAAATCCTTACTGGTGCTTAGTACAATGTGAGGCCCCCAAGATAGCTAAGTTGGTTTAGAACTCCAATAACTATGGTTTATGGTACTTATAACTATAGTTACTGGGGCTTATAAACCAACTTATAACTGGGGGGCCTCACATTGTAGGGAATGGATGAGAATGGGGGAATGGGATGATGATTGATAGTTATTGTGGATCGTTCCCTCATTCCCTACTAAGCACCAGTAAGAATCTACCGGTAAATCCCAATTTATATACCAAGACAATTTGGACAATAGTGAGACAACAGAACTTATATAAATCCCAAATTGGATTTCAAAACGTGAGACCAATAAGTTCCTCCAATTTATATACCAAGAACATCTAAAAAATACGTGTAAATATGTGTAAATATAATCATGTCACATCCTACAGATCTTATATACCAAGGAACAAAAACACGTATTATTTTCATTGGTGGAAGTGACCTGCTCCTCGAGTGACCTGCTCCTCGAGTGATCTTCCCTACTCCGGCCATTCAGCAAATCGTCCGGGTACGGTATAGATTCACTGGCGCACATTGCATTTACATTGCATTTACCCTCTGGTAATTTAACATAGCTATTGAAAATAGCAATTTATAGTTGATTTTCCCATTAAACATGGTGATTTTCATTGATTTTCCATAGTTATGTAAACGTTTACCAGAGGGTACCCGAAACATTGAAAACTGAGAATCCATGAGCATCCCACCATATGTGCACTGATTTCCAACCGGGAAAATCCAAGTGGCGAACCGGCCGTGTTCGTTGCGCACCGGCTGGAAGGGATACCTTGGGAGCCAGGATCCGGAAATTTAAGATAGCTATGGTATGGATGGCCCCTTTACAGATCATTTACCCTCTGGTAAACTAACATATAGCTATGGAAAATGGCCCATTGAAATCGATGATTTTCCCAGCTAGAAACCTCCATTTATAAGGGATTTTCCATGGCTATGTTAAATAACCAGATGGTAGCGAAAAATGGTGGTTTTCATATATTGTAAACTTACAGTGGTCTCATCGACAGGTCTTGTTGCTGCCCCGGACTTGCAGGTGATATCTGAAAACATGATGGCAAATCCCTCATACAAAAGAAGCGGCATGTGTATCTTCTAGTTTGGCCATTTTGGCTGGTCAAACCCATTTTGCCTGCTCAAATTCAAACATTTGTCTCTCACACCCTCTACTTCGGCCAATCAAATCCTCACTCTCCCTTCTCAAATTTCCCTTTCTTATTTCAATCTCAATTTGTATTACTCACAATCCAATTCTTGGCTGCTGTATCCCCAGTAGGGCTAGGCAAAATCCATGGCCAGAAAATCCGAATTCTGTTGGCTTGGAATGCCCAACAAATTATGCAATTAGATGATTCACATGTTAAATTACATGATGCTACATTTAGATATCATATACATTCATATATAATTCATATATACTATATAAATACTGACATAACTAACATTGTTTAATATTTGTAATATTTTACTGGGACCTGCCTGAAAAAGATCTTCCCAGTCCCAGCTGCTCTCGAATCAAGGCCTTGTACTTGGGATGTAGCTGGGAGCTCAGCGCTTTGCCACGTGGCCGTGCAGGGGTCCTTTTTGACAGGCGACGAGGCCCGGGAAGCACAATGAAAATTGGGGATCATGTGTTAAAATATGTTAAAGGAACCCTGGCACTTAGAATCACTCAGTTGGCAATTCATGGCATTGCATAGTGGTTCACTAGTAAGAATCCACGAGTGTATTAGTTAACAACCGGAGGCAATTTGCATACAGATCGATTCAACTCACAAATAATACTGTTTCGGATGCACAACAAAACAACATACGTTCTACTGGTACAGAGTGGGGATGTACTCAACCATGACAGAAGTGGAAGCCCCTCATCCTCACTAGCCTTCCAAATCATGTAACATGCAAATGCAGGTACTGACGTCCGAGAAACAAGCCAAATACCCAAATGCAATCAAATACATCAGGTTGAGGATCGCATCTTGTTGAGACGTGTTCTTTTTGACCTTTTCATACCTTTTCAACCCTTGAGAGCTGCTTTCATGGGTCAAACGCTGTTGTCAGTCAGTGTTGAATCCCATGTTGTGGCGTGAGTTTGTCTTACTACTTGCACCACCAAGTAATTTTCAGGATGATGAGATGATGTGGGTATGGGCAACATATGAAGCACCTAAACCTGTAGCCGGTCACCTGGGTCTGAGAGTTTGAGCCACAATCAGCCAATCCAGCATTTAAGCCAGGGATCTTGAAGGTCTTGAGGTAACACCGTGTCTCCGACTCGTGTTTCCTCGTGTGACCGCAATGTAGGATCTACAGTACATGGATCTACAACGGTAAAACAAGCGCCTGGGAGCTATGAAATAAATCACCCCAAGCACTACCATGTCATAAACCATCCAATTGAGCAGGCTGCCATGTTTTTTCCAACAACTCTTCGGGTCAACACCTGAAATCAAAAATGCAACATGCACACTATGGTTGTTAAAACCAGCAAGAATCAATCACCAGCCGGCCATTTCATAACATGTCGGGTCATTCTTCCAATTTATTCCATTTATTTCCAGTTTCAGAAGCTCAGCTGCTTCAACCAACGTTAAACGAACCAAGCCCAGCCGTGGCCCCAGTGGCCCCAGCCCCAGCATGGCTCAACCCGCCTTTGCTGCGAGCCTTTGGGCTGGTCTTTTCCAGCTCCCCAGCCCCACCACTCGAAACCCTCCACGGACTCAAAGGTCGCGCCCGCAGGAAACCTCCGCCAAGCAACGGGTACCGGGATGGACAGGTGTGCCCCACACCTGGAAAAACACGACGAAAAACATGGAAGAAGTAACTTGGCATACGTTGGGATCATCAATTTCTTGGAAAGTCAAATCAAAGAATAGGAATAACATGGAATAAATACATTGACATTATACATTATTATGCTATATTTGTGGTATGCTGGGATCATGAAGGATAGGTAATGGGAGGAAGGTGTGGGAAAATCATGGAAAATCAGTAGAAGTGGACACCGCTCGCCAATCTGAGATACACTTACACTGATTCTTGCTAGCTGCTTGGTACACATTACCATCTATGACAAAAAATGAGAGAATTGAGCTACCTGTACCTACCTTTCACGAAGATCTTCCTAAGTTCTGACGCGCCAAGACACCCCATTACTTGGTACAAGGAGCCTTTTAAGTTAATCTCCCAGGTTCCATCAAAGCTACGCTTCGGTCAGTAAGCATGGCACAGGGAAATCCACCTTTTTAATAGAAAAATCACCCCAAAAAATGCGGAAGTGTCCATTGCCAGGTCAGTTTCTCGTTTCGCCACCTGATATCGCAGCCACCATCACCACTGGAAAAGTCCTAATGGCCCCGGATGAAAGGACCAGTTCCTCTGGAAAAAAAATGATGTATTTTTTAATGGGCTTTGATTTGCCACGGAAATCAAAAGGAAACCTCTGGGCGGTCAGTATGATATGTCTAAATATATATATATATATTTATATACAGTATATTAGTCTTTCCCAAAAATCACAGAACTTGAGCGGCCTCAGTGTAGCAAACATTTCGATGGTGGACGTGCTTTGACTGTTGAAGCCATGCTGAAACCACCAACCAATGGTTTTCCTCTGACAACTCACTGAATTTAGTAGCTGATTACAGACAGTAGTGGATGTAGGGTCCATAAAACAGATTGAACTAGATATTGGGATAGAACCAGCCGCCATTTTGATTCTTCTATCATCCCGTTGGTTGCATTGCCAACTCTATAAACATGGGAAAACATCAAAACTTTGGTTGGTTGGCAAATGTTCCTTTTGATGCCCCAACCCCCACCAAAAAAACATAATGTCTCTGTCCTTCACCAAGGTTCCCCCAGATTACTGGGTGATCTCAGCAAATTTCTGGGAGCTTCTCAGAGGGCCTTTGCCCCACCAGGCTGAAGTTTCCCTTCCAAATACCCTGTTTATCATCGCTTTCCCATTAGTAAATATATAATATACGCAAACCAATTTGGGCAACGCGCATTCATGGAGAATTCAACCATCAGCGGTGACCGGTCCAATTTCGATGAAACCCCGATTTCTCATCCCTTGGCGGGTCACCTTTGAAAAGAAGGCTGGTTGAAATCCCTATATCCGTCTGGCGGCCACCTGTCACTAAGTTTCAAAAGCGATGCTTTCCGGATCACCCGCTGCGATGGCCGCGCATTCCCGCAAGGACTTTCCCACCGCATGCAGCGAAGAAAATCTGGCGGAAAAGGGGGTCGGCTGGGTCAACTTCCTGAAGGACATAGGAAGGGAAAAAACACTGCTGGATTTCTGGATCCATGATCACTTGGCAAGAGCATCAAATGATGTCAGTTCCTTCAAGTGAATCGAGGCATGCTATCACTTCCGGCATCTACGTATCTACCTATCTAACTATCTCATCGTACCTTGTCTTATCTACCTAGTACATCTACACTACCTATATTTACACCTAATTATTGTGAAAGTGGATGAAAGTAGGCTATCATTCCAACATATACTCAATATGAACCAACCTCTGTGATCGCCAGGGGCCTTCAATTTTCATCGGAGAGGCCAACTTGTGGAGGTCCCCATGAAGTGGTAAACCCAAGAATTTTACCATCCCATTCACCAAGCATTTGGCGGTCCAAAAAGGAGATGCTTTCTTATTGGCTGGCTGCCGTTTCTGGCTTTTGCTACATCAAAAACATTATACCCAAAAAAATCATCAGAAATAAGCCATTAAAACCACTCTTTTTTGGTCTCTCTCGGAGATGGTTTCTCATTGATTTTTGCCACAAAAGCCATACCCTCTGGTAAACTAACAGTTCGCTATTGAAAATGCCCATAGAAATAGTGGATTTACCATGATTTTCCCATTAAAAATGCTGCTTTTCCAAAGCTATTTTGACATAACCAGAGGATAAAAACCATAGAAGCGACGCTCCAATCCTTCCCGGATTCCAAGGGGCTCTTGGTCCTGCGAGTCGACACAAAAGCCATCGCCCACATCTTTCCAGCCGGCGATGTCCAGAGAGACCTCCAGTGGGGCGGCCGGTGAGAAAAAGGGGGGTAATAAGCAACACTTATAGTGGAATATCATGGAAACAGTAAGGGAAAATCATGGGCATATCATGGAAATATTATGGGAAAATCATGGGCATATCATGGGAATATCATGGGAAAAAAACATGGGAATATCATTGAAAAAACATGGGAATATTATGGAAATATCATTGGCAAATCATGGGGGAGTCATGGAAAATCATGGGCAATATAACCATCAACAATATTCACAAATGGGAACATAACCAACAGTTGATGGGAAATATCATAGGAACATAATGGAACATAATGGGGGATATCACCGAGGTTTTTAACATTTAATGGGAAATAATGGGAGAAAAACAGGCCGTGGAGACCTTCTTTAAAAAGGCCGTTGCCACGCCAAAACTGGGAAAAAACTAGGCGTTGCAAGCTTCGGACAGCAGGCCAACGTTGGGTTAAGAGCAAAGTTCTCCGAAAACCCTCCGGACTGATTTGTTAGTTGCGAGTACGTAGTTGAGATGATGGTATATAAAATAGATAGCACATTCATAGCTGATGTATCTATTACCCTAGGGTAAACTAACGTAGGTGTGGCAAAAAAAAGTACTATGATGTACTATGCTTAGTGTACAATTTAATTGGATCCCTCGGTGTGATTTGTTCCTAGGCGATTTGAGCAATTCCCATACTATCATATGTGAAATACCACTCAACAATCACATGAAATACCACTCAACAAGGGGCCCCCGAATTCATGAACAAATCCAACAATTACATTCCACACCGGCTTTCTTTGGGGGTATCTTTGTATTGGGAGGACATTTTAGAAATTTGGGCATAATAAGCCAAGACAAAACGCAGCATTGTGTTCTTTGATAGTTTTTGAATATGATTCGCTGGCATTTGGGAGGAATGTGTTGGCCACGATACTGTGGGATACCCATGGCAAAATCACCAAGAAAAGTGCACCTATAGTGATTTACTGGCCATCTGCACGGCTATATCTCAGGGGGCCTGACCAAATGGAGGATATTTGCATTTCGCACTGAAAATTTGCTTTCTCCTCCTCGAAGCATAGATCTACCGACCACAAATGCTAGTGAATCTATGAGCCAACGTAACTAATCTTTGATAATTATCTATACTATATAGTTATATGCAGTATATATATATACACGGAGAACCTCCGACCTTTTCTTTACCCAAATTGCACCCAATCAAAAAAACAATAGCCTCTATGGATATGTAGAATCTGAAATTTTCAGCCCGGAAACCCATGAATTTCCATAGCTTCAATCATGGTGAATCATCAGACTAAATGGGCCATAGCATAGCATTGCCACAGTTGTCAATGCAAGCAAATTACCAGATGGTAACTGCCATTGCACAGATTGGAGGTACCTACCAGATATACCCTCTGGTTATTTAACATAGCCATGGAAAATCACAATTTTTAATAGGTAAACCATCTATAAATGGGCCATCTATACCATGGCTATGTTAGTCATAACCAGATGGTAAAGCCTATATGAGGACTATGGGGTCCTGAGATTCGCAAGTCCCTGCCATGGCCATGGCCATGGCCATGCCTCTTCAGATCCCCTCAGCGCCCGCTTCGCCAGTGGCGTCGCAGGCGACACCGCAGCTGGGGCAGGGTTTGACGGTGCCAGCGGCCTGGAGCTCGGGCCACTGAACGATTTTCAATCCAAGGTGGTTGTTATATCCTCTGGGAATTTAACATACAACAGGGAGCCCACCTTGTGGAATGTGGGATTTCAATCATCGCTCAAACGGGAACTGATGGGGATATGTGATATGTGGATTTTGTGGGGTTATAAGTTATAACGGATATCATTGTTTGTATCAGCACATGGGTTTGTGTAAAAATGTGGTGTACTCCCAAATTGAGCCTTCTTGAGAAGGAACATGAGTCATGAGGTTCAAAACCACTGGATTTTAGGTGTCCCCTATTTTCAAACAAACCAACATTACTATCAAATACTGTCAGATATTGTGAGTACACTACGTACTTACACTGGATCTAATTTGTTTTTAAGGGATTTCCATGGCAAACCTGAGATACCCCACAAAAAGCAGAGCTGTTTTTGATGCGAGGTTTGAACTGTATTTTTGTCAAATAGAGTTAGCCGACCCGTTGACCAACTTTTGTCCAAGAACTTTCCAAGAACAGATGAATATAATTCATCAACCATATCACATGAGTCAAAATTGATTTACCCACTCACACATATGTGGACATTAATTGCTTGACGCAGCCTCTCCAGCATGAAGATTCATTCACTAAGTGTTTCCATATCTTTCCTTCACCCGATTTTTAACAGTTTTCGGATGGGAACACACCCCATGTTTCGTGGATTTCACCTGTCGATGTATTCTTCATGGTACATTCCCCATTTTTTCAAGGGAAGATCGGCATCTTTGAGAGTCAAACCTCTCCACCGCCTCTCAGTGATGGATTCGGTAAGTGGCTGCGCAGGCTGCGCACGCAGCTTGTCCATCAGCCAGTGCTCCATTTCGTTCCTTGGCCGCGGTGCGCAGAGTTGCAGTTTAAAAACTTGAGTCTTTTTTTTGCTACTTCTTGATGGCAAATCATGTTTAATTTCCATCAACAATAGGAATTTTTAACAGATCTATTGAAATTATTGGGAAGAGTTTGATCTCCAATAAACATCAATAAACAGTTTGATATCCATGAAGAAACATCGAGGGCCCAGGAACGGCTTGGGAAGCGTCTTGAAGATGGAGGGCCACAGGAGGATCGCCACAACCTGGCCGGTGCTGTGATTCACGTGACATGTCTCACAATTTTTGAGTGAAAAAACACAACATTCATTGGTTCATCATCATTTTTACTCGTATTTCTTTGGGAAGTACCCCATTCTCAGACACATCGTGCAGGTTTTTGGGCACCCTCTTTTGGTTTTTGGATGATGGACGTGGGTGATGATCCAAATAACAAGTCCAAAATGTAACCTTTCAACAAATATAAACCGTGCACGCTTTCATTTTTTTTTAATCAAAGACATGCTTCCAATCTAGTTTATATCTATTAAAACACTTATTATATAATACCCGCATTTAGGTCACAAAGTCAATATCAAACATTTAATAATGTATATATACATATGTATATATATATATATATATATTGGAGCCAATTGGGCCCTTGGAAATTTCAAGGACGCCTACTACGTAGCTATTACATCTGGTCAATTCAATTTTGCAAACCTGCAGAGTTTGCCCATGAATGGCGCGGTCCGCCATGGGGGTCGCATTCCCAATTCACAACATAGCACCCCCAAAAAAAGATGCACAAAAACGAGAGAAACATGGAAATAGTGGAACAACAAAAATCAACTAATTCACATCCTGATTTCGTACTTCTTCGGCATCTTTTGGGGCGTATATCTGTATCTATATATGGTATATATATATATACACACACTGTATATATATATAATATTGGTTTCTCATGTTTCTCCATTTTCATACCCAATTGACTGGCTGTATCCCTATCCTCCCTCCGAGACGCCAAAGCGAAAAGCTGCGCCAGCAAGAGCATGGCGGGAAAGTGGTAGGGGCATTGGAAGGAATCGTCCAGCCTGGGTTTTGGGAAAATCATATCTAAAATGTTGACATGGTGATTTCATCAGAGGTTGCCGGAGATTTAATGTGAATTAGTTGGGTTACAGTAAGGGTTTATAGAAGGATATTTCCTGTCTCTCTTCGGGAATTAATTGATAGATATTGATAGGTATACAGTATACACAGAAATAATTGGTGATTTAATGAGGAGGTAGCAGGGATTATATAATGGGGTGATTATATGGGACACAGCTTAGTTATCAAATGGGCCCTGCCATGAATTTGGATAATTTGGGGTTGGAAGACCACTTTTCCTTTTTTTTGTGCCTCAAGGTCTATGTTAGTTCGAGGGATGGTATTTCTTCTGGAAATCTTATGGCTTCCTGTGGTTTCAGCAGCAATCCCAACAAATGGGATAATCATCCCCCCCAAAAAAAAAACATTTTGACCATGCCAAGTAATCGCCCCAACGGGTCAGCGTTTCTGGATCATCGCAACTGGCATGGAAGCAATGATGTCCTATGGGGTACAACTGAGGGTATAACTATAACATGCAAAATATATGGTTTATCTCCCTATCTACTATCTACCAGCTGGGAGTATCATCTGTGGTATGACAGCCCCAAATGATGAGAAAACAAATTTGCCATCACATACTGGTACTATCTGGTACTGTACCCAGAATGGTGCTCAAGAATGGGAAAAAAAAACCTGAGATTTTGGAAAGGACGGACTTGAGTCCAGGTTGCTTCTCTGCTTCGGTGTATTTCAACGTTTTGATTGCAATTTGGGACACATCCATACACGACACTGAGTCACTACAAAGCTGCTGGCCCCTTGTTATAAGTTGTTTTCTTTTTCCTCACATTCCCTATAACTACAAATGCAATTAATCACCATTAGTCACCATTGATCACCATTAGTCACCATTAGTCACCATGAATCACCATTAATCATTAATCACTTAATCACCATAAAAAAAACCATGAATCACCATCATTTGCACAAACTTAGCAATTCCAGACTGTGGCCCAGGGCAACTAGGGCCCCATGCAAGCATCCAAGTAAAGAGAAGAATGCGATAGCCGACAGCAAAACCATGGTCGCTATCAAGTGCTCCTTGGCTCCACGGTGCACCCAACGTCAGGTGGAAAACCTGGGTATCCCTACGAAGCATCATTCCACGGTCCCAGTGAGGTCGTTACAATTTACCACAATAATTACATCCGTGAATATCCATGATCTCTTATGCGTGTACCCTCACAGGAGGAATTTTCTTGAGGTTCTGTGGGTGCTCCTCAGTCGTGGACAACACTGTGAAAGTTTCAATGGCTTGGACCTCTGGCTGCCTTGGATGTAGCAGCACCCTAGGTGCAGGATCCATGGGCGGCCAACAGGCGGTGTATTCGCGGAAAGTGCTGTGTCGCCGCTGGGAAAGGAGGCCAGGGCCACTTGAATCTTCTCTGCTGCGTTACGTTGCTCCACTGGCCACGAATTGCAAAGCACGCTCTCGAAATCGAAGCGGACAAAAATTCTCACACGGCAATGGCAAAACATATCGCCGCATCTGCAAAGGTGCATGGGCTGAAGGTGCAGGACAGTTCATTGTTGCACATTCACAGACACAAAATCACACATGCATGGCCAAAAAAATGGATGGCTACCATGGACGGATGGTTTGAACACATGCGCGCGCGGAGATGAATTCATCTGTGCATACATGATTTTGCGCGGATAAAAACATTCTAGGCCCTGCCCACCTAGAATATCCATCCAGCATGCACGCAGAGATGGATGCATGTCAGGGTCGATGTTTTATGGCCCTGGACGACATCTGGGCATCTGAAGAAACATGATTGCATCAGGAATGCGCAAGGGAAAAATTATCCGCGAACGGTGAAATATGGTTAAATATCTGAGATATTTTTTCGCGCATCAAAATTAACTTAAAAACCAAATTCCCAATGATTCTGGATGTGTTGTTTGGTCATGGAATGGTTGTTGAAACATGTCCAAATGGTAAACCCATTTTGCTTCACCCATGTCTTTTCAAGATGATCGTCTGGAAATGATGGATGGTGCAGGGGGTACGACCTCCCTCCACCTTCCAATAAATCAAAATAGATATGGACAACCCTGCCTTCGGTAGATTATTTTCAGAACAAGAAAAACCAGTCGTTTTCCATATCTACGTTAACTTACGTTGAAATTCCTTGGAGATCTTGAGTTCTCCCCCCTTTCCCATCTAGTACCTTCAGTCCCTCCCACTTAAATCATCACCACGTCACCCTTCAAAGGATCCAACACTTCAATAATCCCCTGAGACATGAAATGGTTCGCAAGTGAGTTGTAGCCTATAGAATTCCAAAAACTGGCTAAGGAAAATCCCAATCTCAATCTTCGACAACAGAAAACTGGTCCGAAAAATAGATCTAAAGCATTTAAGTGGACATAAGTGGACGATTTCGGGCCAAATTGGATTCTCCAAGGGAAAGATGTTCAGACTCCAAACGGCCCAGACTGCTCATCCACGTCGGAGCATCATCCGTGGACTGCGACAATTCTTCCACCGCGAAGAACAGCATCAACGGAGCCATGACCACCGCGATCATCGGGCCCACCCTCGGGGCCACTCCATGAAGGTGCTGCATGGGCAGTGGGAACCAGCTACATCCAGCTACCCGGTGCCCTGACCTAGGATTCCTCTAAATATGCAACTAACAAATCCGATTCGATATGCATATGTGTAAATAAATAAATATATATATAATATATATATATATAGGGTTATCCCGGCAGGAGACCCCAAACAGTGTGGCGGAAGCAAAAGGATAATGAATTATAATGTTGATGATGATGTTAATTAATGTCGATGATGTTGATGATGATGGTGTGGGTGATGATGGTGATGATGATGATGATGATTCTGATGATGACGTGGATGATGATGGTGATGATGATGATGGTTAAGGTGGTAATGATGATGATAATGATGGTGAGGATGATGATGAGGATGAGAGGAAGATGGTGATGTTGATGTTGAGGACGAGGAAGAGGATCATGTTGAAGAGTAAGACCGATCCCAAGACCGGGAAGCACACTGTGTGCGAGCCTGCGCAGTCGAAATGCACATGGACATTTCACAAGAGCCATTTTGTGGAAATTTACAGGGAAATGCCGCACGCGTCGCCCACGGACATCGTTTTGTGCGAGCCTGCGCAGTCCCGGATACCACCTCGATTGAACACCGGGCCTTAACTGTGATGAATGACGTGCCAGGCCATAAGGCTTCACCAAACAAGCAACTTGTCACTCCTTTGTCCACCCGGGATCAACTTGGGTATAGCCAAGGGCACTCAAGATAAACCAATCAGCAAATGTCAAGTAGAGTTCCTGTTCGTGGCCAACTTGGCAAACCTCCCCTCTAACCGTATTAATCATATTAATCTGTAGGTGCAACAAAGGTCCTAGTAACTCCGTACTACAGCTGGGGCTTCTGACCAGAAGAGCCATCCCAGCTTCTTGGCTCCCTTTCGCTTCGGCATGGCGAAGAACGGCCGTTGCAACGAAACCCTGTAAGGTTGGAGAACGTTGGTGTCTGCGGTGGATGTTTTGTGGGGTGGCCTTGCTGTGCCTGTCGGCCAAGAAACACGGCCCCAGCATATCCAAACATCATTTGGCATGTATGGTGTCATGAAACCACCTACAATAACAACAAGAACTGGTTCATGAAACCACCCAAAGTTCAATGTGTGGGCTCAGGATGGGAAAAACATGTTCAAAACTAGCAATCAGCATTGATCTTGGGTGAGCCATGGTGAAACTAACTGCGTTCGCCATTTGTAGCTCATGTGTCAGAACGATGCAGCACGGGCAATTCTGGGATCATATGGATGATGGGTCCTTCATTCGAGCGATTTTGCGTGGGTAAAGGATACCACACAAGAGATCACACATGAATAATCTGCAGCGGCTTCAAGTCTCATTGCCGTTTGCACTGCGGGTAACATATTTTTGCTCTTGAATCTAATCTAGCACCCTTTACCATCTGATAATGAAACATAGCAATTGGAAATCCAGCTGGGAAAATCAACTATAAATAGGTGGATTTTCTAGCAAGCCACTTGGCAAGTTACGTTTGATTGCCAGGTAATCACAATGATGTCAAACCGACCTTCGGTCCAAACACTGTTTGTTGGGCTGCACATGGAGCAGCCACCAAGTCATTTGGACATGCAAACGCTGCAGGGCTTCCGAAGGGTAGCCATCAAGAGTTACCGAAGCCATCACAATGTTCGAACGTTGGACCAAGGTTCTTAATGGTTTGAAGATGTTCTCTCCACTTGACATCAATCAAACATAGGAATAAGACCGTTCTGGAGCACATGGGATTGGATAACACGACATGTCACATGCATGACATCACCAAGTGCCATCTCGGCCATGTCAGCCCCATCCCTTGAGATCCCGATCGGGCACAATTTAAGGTGCCACGTGGCTCTTCAATGCTGTGAAAAATGCTCCGGAAGATCAAATCACAAACAGTTTGACAATTCCAATTCCAATGGCATTGTGGCATCAGGTGATGTTTCAAGTCCCAGAACATCCAGAACCAAATATCTTTTAATCCACATTTGCTGTTGCGCGCCAATGCTTGCGCCCGCATGCCCCGGGCTTTCGCCCGAATTTTTATGGCCGTACCCCCAGGGCATCACGCCCCGGGGCGAGACTGGCATGGGGTGAGCGCCACCCCCACGTTTAGGGCTATAGGTTTTGAATTCCCTTGTTTTCACTGGGAAGCACAGACCGGTATGTTGCACCTCATGTAGAATTCCGGGCATGGCAAGGGGAAAGCAATTTTTTCAAGACGGATCTGAAATTTGTAGATTTCATTGGATTTCTTCCAGCCAGGTCACAGTGAATCTTTGGTGACAAGTCGCCGGGGGCCTTGGGTCACAATTTAAATTTGGAGCCCAAGATCTATGCATATATATATATATTATATACACAGTATATAGTCACAGGTGCGAAAAAAATCACATGTCTAGGTTCCGAGGGCCTAAATTGTGACCCAGACACAAGTCTGGTTGGTGCTTTCAACCCATGCAAGAGACATAAAGAACACGAACTTCGATGTCAAAGTTAAAACATTTAAGGAGGTTTTCTAAAATGGGGGTACCCCAAAACCATGGGTTTCAATACATTTCAATTGTATAAAATGGTCTCACTTTGGATGATTTGGGGTACCCCGATTTTGGAAACCCCATTTTGAAACCACCAGCCAGTCTTTAGTGGTTTCAGGTTCCCTTAATCCATGCACACACCACTCAGCCAGTGTTTCCTGGAGCGTCACATTTGGCGGCCAATGGTTGGACATTTCTAGAGTTGAACTGTGAATGCTTAACCTGAAGGGTTTGATATCTCTTCCCTTTCTGATATAAACACCACTAAGAAACTCTAGGGGGTCTGTTCGTCATAGGGCTGACATAAGTGTGGGTGAGATGTGGAATGACGTTATATCCTTCTATTTGGTTCATGTGTTTCAGCAGGGTTTATAGCAAAACCATGGCGGGCACACCACCATAAATCCAACTCTTGGATAGTATAGTGCAATCTAGTGCATGTTGAGTACGTATATATATGTACCCATAGGATCCATGGTGCTGGTCAAAGGAAGTTTAGGGGGAGAAACTTCCGTGTTACGGACTTTTAGAATGTCAGGGAAAGAGTTAGTCAAAGAAAGAGTTAGCAAAGAAACAGTTAGTCAGGGAAAGAGTTAGTCAAAGA
>Ga0126342_10005010_pt1 | contig 22917 bp, 26 predicted proteins | sample Cyp1metagenome_FD_92528 | JGI IMG/M metagenome (GOLD analysis project Ga0126342, IMG submission 92528) | Coral microbial communities from Lord Howe Island, Old Settlement Bay, Australia - Cyphastrea 1 metagenome | ecosystem: Host-associated > Invertebrates > Cnidaria > Coral ...
CCCGTCGGGCCCGTTGAGCCCGTGAAGCAGGCCCGTTGGGGCCCGTTGGAGCCCGTTGGGCCCGTTGGGCCCGTTGGGCCCGTTGGGCCCGTCGGGCCCGTTGAGCCCGAACCTAGGAAAGGACTATTCTCCGGGCGTACAACACCCTTGGCAGTGCAAATTGTCACACGCCTGCCATGCAAAAGCAGCGGAGCCCAAGGAACGCCAGAGGGACGCCGGCCAGAGGGACGCCAGAGGAACGCCCCAGATCCTACATCGACCCCTTGGCAGTGCAGATTGTCCCACGCCTGCCATGCAAAAGCAGCGGAGCCCATGAAGGAACGCAAGAGGGACGCCAGACCGTACATCCGATGCCTTGGCAGTGCAGATTGCCCCACGCCTGCCACGCAAAAGCAGCGGAGCCCAAGGAACACCAGAGGGACGCCAGAGGGACGCCAGGGCGTACATCCGACCCCTTGGCAGCGCAGATTTTCCCACGCCTGCCACGCAAAAGCAGCGGAGCCCAAGGAACGCCAGAGGGACGCCAGAGGGGCGCCAGGGCGTACATCCGACCCCTTGGCAGTGCAAATTGTCACACGCCTGCCATGCAAAAGCAGCGGAGCCCAAGGAACGCCAGAGGGACGCCGGCCAGAGGGACGCCAGAGGAACGCCAGATCCTACATCCGACCCCTTGGCAGTGCAGATTGTCCCATGCCTGCCACGCAAAAGTGAGTGAGTGAGTGAGTGAGTGAGTGAGTGAGTGAGTGAGTGAGAGTGAGAGAGTGAGGTAAGTGAGTGAGTGCGTGAGTGAGTGCGTGCGTGCGTGAGGTGTGAGTGTGAGTGTGAGTGTGAGTGTGAGTGAGAGTGAGAGTGAGTGTGAGTGAGTGAGTGTGAGTGTGAGTGTGAGTGAGTGAGTGAGTGTGAGTGAGTGTGAGTGAGTGAGTGAGAGTGAGTGAGAGTGAGTGAGGGTGAGTGAGTGAGGGTGAGTGAGGGAGGGTGGGTGAGTGAGGAAGTGGGAGGAAGTGGGAGGAAGTGGGAGGAAGTGAGTGAGTGAGTGAGTGAGTGAGTGAGCGTGTGAGTGAGCGTGAGAGTGAGCGTGAGAGTGAGAGTGAGAGTGGGAGTGGGAGTGAGAGTGAGAGTGAGCGTGAGAGTGAGAGTGAGAGTGAAAGTGAGAGTGAGTGAGAGTGAGAGCGGGAGAGTGAGAGTGAGAGTGAGAGTGGGAGTGGGAGTGAGAGTGAGAGTGAGAGTGAGCGTGAGAGTGAGAGTGAAAGTGAGGGTGAGTGAGAGTGAGAGCGAGAGAGGGAGAGTGAGAATGAGAGTGAGAGTGAGAGTGAGAATGAGAGTGAGAGTGAGTGAGAGAGTGAGTGAGTGAGAGTGAGTGAGAGTGAGTGAGGGTGAGTGAGTGAGAGTGAGTGAGTGAGAGTGAGTGAGGGTGGTGAGGAAGTGGGAGGACGGGAGGCGGAGGAAGAGGAGGAAGAGGAAGGCGGATACAGAACTAAAAACAAAAACCCTACACGTCAATGTGGGGAACAAGTACCCTTCAAGAAGCCTTGGCGCAGCCATACCACTGCGATACTGAATTGCAGAACACAAAAGAGTGCAACATACTACTGTAGAACACATCGCTTTGATGCACCAGTTCCAATGCAGAAAGTATCTCAACACATGCAAAACACAATCGCGCAGCATCAACCAAAAAAAAGTCAGCTGCAACCCTCAGTTACATTGCGCGCGCAAAACGAGCCGGATTCGACGGCAAAGCGACGACGCCCGAAACCGTCGCGCACGCGAGCCAACTTTTCTCTGCAACGGAACCTCTGTGTACCCGAAATAACACCATGTTTCGTGCAAATCCTAACATTCAAATCGCATCCATGATGTAACAGTTCCAATGCGATCCACCAACAGTGACTTGCAAATGGCAATCAGAATTGCAAGACAGTACTGAGAACAAGTACCCTTCGAGAAGCCTTGGCGCAGCCATTCCACTGCGATCTGCACAGACTTAATTGCGCAACGCAATAGAATTGCAACACGCTACTGTAGAACGCATCGCTTTGATGCACTCAACACATGCAAAACACAATAGCACAGCATCAACAAAGAAGAGAAAACGTCACCTGGAACCCTCACTTACATTCCGCGCAGTTCGAGCAAGATTCCACGCGAAAGCGACGACGCCCAGAACCGTCGCGCACGCGAGCCATCTTTTCTCGCAACGGAAACTCGGCTTACCCGAAAAAACCCAATGTTTCGTGCAAATCCTCACATTCACATTCAAATTGCATCCGTGATGTAGCAATTCCAATGCGACCTGCCAACAACGACTTGCAAAACACAATCAAACTCGCAAGACACTACTGAAGAACAAATAGTAGTACTAGTAGTACTAGTAGTACTAGTAGTACTAGTAGTACTAGTACTACTAACTATTAGTACTACTAGTACTACTAGTACTACTAGTACTACTAGTACTACTAGTACTAGTACTAGTACTAGTACTAGTACTAGTACTAGTACTAGTACTACTACTACTACTACTACTACAAATACTACTACTAGTACTAGTACTACTACTACACTACTACCAGTAGTAGCCGTAATACTAGCAGCAGCAGCAGTAGTACTAGTTCTAGCACTGGTACCAGTAGCAGTACTAGTACTAGTAATAGTACTAGTAGTAGTAGTAGTAGTAGTAGTAGTAGTAGTAGTAGTAGTACTAGTAGTAGTAGTAGTAGTAGTAGTAGTAGTAGTAGTAGTAGTACTAGTAGTAGTAGTAGTACTAGTAGTAGTAGTAGTAGTACTAGTAGTAGTAGTAGTAGTAGTAGTAGTAGTAGTAGCAGTAGCAGTAGCAGTAGCAGTAGCAGTAGCAGTAGCAGCAGCAGCAGCAGCAGTAGTAGTAGTAGTAGAAGCAGTAGCAGTAGCAGTAGCAGTAGCAGTAGCAGTAGTAGTACCTACTGCTGCTGCTGCTGCTACTGCTACTGCTACTACTACTACTACTTTTTCACTTTTACTACTTTTACTACTTTTACTACTTTTAACACTACCACTACGATTACGACTACTACGACTGCGACTAGTACGACTACGACTACTACGACTATGATTGCGTCTACGGGTACGACTACGGCTGCGACTACAACTGCACTAGATAGATAGACAAATCAAGAGGCACAGAGAGAAGGTGGCAGAGAGATTTAGAGAGAAAGAGAGAGAGAGAGTCAGAGCCTCAACCACCTTTCGATCCATCAGTGGGTTCGTTCGGACATTCGTGCGTCACAACAACTCACTTCCCCTATAGGTTTTGTATTTTTGAACTTCCGCCACTGCCTTGTGCGGTACAACTGGCATGTTAAAGATACAAACTACATAGTCGTTTGTGCGCTTCAAAAATTGTGCGCACAGATGACATCATCATCATCATCATGATCATGATCATCATCATCATCATCAGCATCATCATCAGCATCATCATCAGCAACAACAACAGTTAATGGGCGAGGATAGGGAAACCTTTTGGCATCGCCGGTGTGCGAAGCTCTGCAATTCCCCAACATTCAATCCCGAGTTTTCTCGCCTGCATGGGCAGCGTGGTGTAATCGCTCCAAAGCTTGGCCACTGCAACCGCCTTGGAAGGCTGAGTGATAGCAAAACGTGTCAAGCCATTCTCTTGCTTGAAGCTTGCGACAGGTGAATTTTTCAATCTGTTAAAAATGGAACTTGATCATTCATTGTTTGTGGAGATTTCATCAGAAATCTGATTCGAATCTTTTTCCTCAACAGCAGTGTTTGGTTTAGCTTGGATGACTCATGGGATGACGCATCGGATGACCCGTTTTTAGTGCGTGAAGCAAGACCTGCAATTGTATAGTGAGTTGGGGTGTCACATTTTTTGCTTCAGAGAAGCTGCCTAAGTTGCTACTTTGGTGGACTTGGAAAATCTTCCAGTAAAAAGGAATAGAACTAATGGATGCCTCGTGCGGCCCAGTCAGTTCATGTTCTCTGATCCTCTCTGCTCTGTTCAATTTCTGGATTTTGGAATCGGTGCCTCAAGCCTCAGTTTGTGGTATCTGAAGCCAAGGGATATAAAGGCCACAAACAGAGTGTCCTCTATTTTGCCCGAGTTGCCATGGGCATGTTGTACCACGTGGCTTTTTGCATCGTGTGCTCATATCCGTAACCCGGGCCTGCGCCGACAGATTACTGACCTCAAGACTACAATCTGGAGTGAGTGGTGTGATGAATCTGCCCATCTCTGTTCAAAGCAGTGCAGAAGCCAACCCAAGCATGGGGGGTTGGTGGTCATACAGATTTAACGCTCAGCTCCAATCGCTTTTAAACATGGTAAAACAAGGTAAATCTCTTTTCCCCAATGCAACCTTGAGAAAGAACCTTTCTCCTTTCCGCCTCTGAGCTGCAAACTTGGCTGAAGGTACACAGCTGATTCTGTGGAAAGCTTCATCGTATTCTTGGATCAAGGCATTTCGTTTTTTTTCTCTATTCTTGTGTCATCCGGAGAGGAATGTCCCCAATATTCCCAACCAAACCAAGCATTCTCAAGATTTCAATCTTTCCCTCGAGTTGTAGTGGTTCAATTTTACATTACTCCATGGCATCATGGCTCATCATGGGCTCTTACATCGCCTTACATCGCCCTGCCTGCAGTGATGTATGTGTAGCACTCCAGGGGATTTGCCCGGCAGGAGGGCGCAAACCAGAAGTACCCTGATGGCACATGTCACAAATTGCCAACATTGGTTTGTCGGACCTTTCCATTGGACAAAGAACACAGGATAAAGTGGGTCAGCTAAAATTTTCTTCCTCTCTCTCTCTCTCTGTGATGACTCGAAATCATCATACAAGTTGTGGTGCATTTCAATGCCGAGAAAGTCTCTCGCTCTGATTGCTTCATCCTTTCATGAATCTGACCGAGCTTCGAGTGGAGCTAGTCTCGGAATATTCAATGCTTTGAAAAGTAGCTTTACCAGTTGGTTTCCTTGATTTTGCAGCACTATCATCCAAAACCCTCGTATCATCACGAGGCGATTTACTTCAAAATAAAGGACCCAATAACTATGCCCAGAAAAAATCATGAAATGAACAAATTTGATCATTTAGTTTTCAGGAGACCTTTTTAGCAGAGGCAACCTGCCCCGACGGATCTGTGGAGCCTAAAAAGCACTTTCCCACCAAAGTGCCAGAACCTAAGTTTCATCGGTTTCATCGGTTTCATGATCCGGGTTCGGCTTGGTCCGGACTCCTGTCATCTTCGAATGCCCGAGGTGGGGAAGGGAATTCAGCAAGTGTGCATTCTTTCCACCCATACTTGGAAAGGCATCAAGTGAAAGAGTGCGCTGTTGGAAGGGCCTACCGCCTTTCAACTTGCGATCTTCCCAGTCTTAGGTCGAATGACAAACCTCGCAGAAGTGGTTCTTGGCGCAACAAGACTATCTCCTAGCCAGTTTGGATGATCCATAATTTTTCTTGGAGGATTTTTCAAGGTACACACACAATGAGAATTCAGGCTGGTCATTTGCTCGTGCTGTCAGGCTGCTGTTGTCCACACCATCCCAGTCATTGGTGACTCGAGCATAGACGGACATGGCCTCTGCCAATCCACTGGGATTGATCCCGTGTCTGTTCCCGAAGCTGCTTTCCAACCACAAAAGAAAAACAATACCCAACAATTCCCAAAGCAAAGTTACGCAATGGTGCAGGAAACTTTGACTTGGTCATCATCTGGAACAGGTGCAATCTATTGCAATCTCCTATCCAATCCGCCTTAACAAACGACCCCTGCAAAAACCACTCAATGTCAAGTAGTAACTAGTCGTGGCATGTGATGGCTTCATATGGTTTCCACCTAATCCAACCTAATCCGACATGAATCAGGGACATGCTTCCTGCGAACATCGCGAAACCGCTGCTCAGATCTGCCTGGCTGTCCATCAAGCGTGTCTCGCCGCACGTCTTCAGAGTCCTTGTGCTATGCAAGTGGCGAGGCATGTTATCCCCGGACCATCACCATTGGTTTTCCCGAAATCATCATAACTGGTGCTTCCGGTCAAAGAGTGACCCATATAGCCTGATCCAAAATTGCACAAAGGGCAACTCTGCTGCTTCCAATCACATGCGGGTCCCTAGCAGGGTCTCACCGGAACCCTTCACTGGCAACTTGCATCAGTTGGATTGGTAAGCCAGGTTTACAGATCACTCAGACGTTGGAGCTTGCCTGAAAACATCACATCCCTTGAGCGATCACATCCCAGTTGCTCAGCATTCAAGGCATTGATATCATCGAAGTATTTGGAGGGATTAGACCTTGGGTAGTAACTCAAACAGGACAACTCCAACCGAACCTTCCAAATTCAAGACGACACTTGCATACATGGAACATTGCACCAAATGAGTCACAGCACCAGAGAGAGCAGGAACAATGAAGACAAATATGACAATGACGAAGAGGACGAGGACGAGGACGATGAGATGACAATGACAATGACGATGATGATGATGATGAGGATGATGAGGATGATGATGATGATGATGATGGTGATGATGATGCTGATGATGATGATGATGAGAATGATGATAAATTTGATGATGATGATGATGGTGATGGTGATGATGATGATGATGGTGATGATGATGATGATGATGATGATGAGAATGAGGATGAATTTGATGATGATGATGGTGATGATGACGGTGGTGATGATGATGATAATAATGATGATGATGATGCTGATGATGATGATGATGATGATGATGATGCTGATGCTGGTGGTGGTGGTGATGGTGGTGGTTGTGGCGGCGGCGATGAGAATGAACATGAAACAGATTCACTACACATATGGGTGCTCTGTATCTGCTTGTTGAGCAAACCGATGATTGGGTTCAGGCGCCACTTGTGCCAGAATTATGGTGGAAAGATTACCAGTCGAAAAATGATGAGACTATTTCTGTACGTTTTGAAAAGCCGTTGAAAGACTGCAAAGGCTTGAGATACGACTTGAGATTCGAGATGCTCTTTGGCCACCTACCAACAGCAAGCATCATTCATATAAAGACTAGAATACGCTACTCCACCTCGCCCAGGATGCGCGACCGCGACAACAGTTGCGATCAATTCAGCAGCTGCTCCAACTTTCTTGGAAGCTGGGGAAAAAAAGAAAACACCATCGAGCTCAATCAAATTCAATAGGTGCACCCAGGTCAGCTCCATCATGCAAGGTACCACAATAGATTCATTTTGAGTTGACAGGCTTCCCGTCTGCAGAGGAGTAGCAACACAATATCCGCCTCCCATCACTCTGCCAAGGTGCTTGGAAGTGTTGTGGGCACCTGAGACAACCAAAATAACCAAAGTACAAAATTGCCAAGGACCCACCATGACCCACCATTCACTCCTACCAAGCCCTGCAAGCCCGCACGTGCTTTCTTGCATGAACACGCCCTCCAGCCACCAAACTCCACAAAATCAGCAACCAGAAATAAAATGCGAAAACAACTGCGTCATTCAGCCAACAACTTCAATCTAATTCAATCTAGCTACTTCAGGGTCCCGCCGAGGGAAGTTCAATAGGTTGCGTCTATGAATATACATAGATTGAATGATCCCTTTTATTGACCAGGTTGAAACACTTCATCTCCTTGACCTCCTTGACATTGACATCTGAACCATCCTAGCGTTGTGGCGATGAAACATTTAACGCAAGCGGTGATGCAATGCCTTTGCTGGTGCAACACGAATAATGTAATCTGTCTTGTAGCAGAAGAATCGCAGCCTTTCCTGTCTCATCTCCATCTTCCGCAATGCGTTATGAAATCAAGCCACGGTAGAACTGCAATACCATGCCCTCCTTGGTTCATCGTTAAGCATGCTGCTGGTCGGAAATATTGGCTGCACTACTTTGGGCCCCCTAGTGGCACTAGTCATTCATGTGAGATGCTCGATTCAGTTGCCGCCTGTCCGACCTTTTTCCGGATATGTGCATCGTGATTTGGGGGCAGCATACAGCCTCGGCATAACTTTAATTGTTGAGGGGCCACTATTTTAGCGGAAATATAATGGCCAAGACATTAGCTAAAAAGATGCTGCGCTCTTGTCGAAGTCCAAGGTATCTCAATGTTTATTTCCAAGGCTTTGGCAGCTCGTGCATGAAGTGGCTTCGTAATCACTCGCATGAAATTGTGTTTTCCACGCTTTCCGACGAGATCCCATGGCCCTGGTGCACATGCTACCCTATCAATGGCTGTGAACTTCTTATCAATATGTTGGGGTGGGACAACACAATATCATGCGGACCCTAGGCTGCGTTAGCCATGGAGAGTGGCTTCTGCAAAACGTTGAATTGAATGTGATTTGTATTGGAATCACCATTTCAGGGGATCGATCTGCGGTGCTTTGCACCTTGCATGCGTACTTTTGCGCAGGCCCAGTTTGAGCATGCCCAGGATTATATTTATATAAATATGATTAAATATGTATGTAGAGTATATAAACTTAAATCGGATTGGGTATAGCCATATGGGCTGTGGACACCGCTGTGCTCAAAAGGTAATGGGCTGCAAGTTCCACCGGGACAAAAGGTATGGCGACTTTCACTGGATGTGAATTTTAAAACTCCGGGAATTCACTTCTCCGGGATCGCCCAGGTTCTAATCCCACTGGAGCATTGGATGTTGGACTCCTAAAACTTCCTGCCCAGAAAAATACAACCTTTCCGGCTGCTTTGCAAAAACCACTGTTCCTGTTTTAGGGTTATTGGATCAGCGGATTCCAGAAAAATGGAACTGATTGATTCGTTCTGGTGGGACATTTCAAGATAATCTTGCGACATTTTTTCACTTCGTTGCAGTAGTTGTTGGGACACCCACGAGCATACCTGAAGTGCGGGCATCAAGCTTTTGGGTGGGGTCAATGAGATCTTTCCATGATTTTCCACGTATATAATGAAGACAAATCAGTAAAGAAAGGGACCCTGTGGATGCACAATATTGACAGTACTGCTCCGAGTTGCTTGATCATAGGCGCTTTCGATCACCTCTCTGGGAATGTACATACCTCTGTGGGCTGTGGTGGAGGGTTGTGGAGGTTGTGGAGGGTTGTGGAGGGTTGTGGAGGGGAGACATCGAAACTCTGTTTCCACACAAATTTCCAGTTGACTAGTGTTGACTAACCAGCTCTGCTTTTGGATTGGTGAGACTTCGCCATGTACTCTGCGTAACAATGATGACAATAGCAATGTTTCCTCTAAAACATAAACAAACAAGCTGGTTTTGGTCACACCCAAGACAGTGGCCAATCATCACTGCAAATCAGGCACCGCTCAAGCCAGAGTAGCCCATGCCGCCCAAGTTCCTTGATGACCATCGATGAAACGTCAATGAACACATGACAGAAATTGAGTTCGATTTGGGTCTGAGCGGGCTGCTGTTTCTGGCGCTCATGACAGGTTGAAGATGGTTGTTTCGCATATCGTTCAGGGTCGCATCAACATCAACCCCAAAGGACCACGAGACATTCGCCCATTGCTGAAATGTGGGATAAAGATTGGGCAATAGCTGACATACATTCAAACGACCAACCTATGACGCAACGTCAAAGTCAAAACCGCTTTGAACATACCACACATCTGCAAATGCTGCAGATGCTGTTTGAAACAACCTGGGACGACTCCTCAATATCAAAACAAAACAGCCACGAGAACATATCCCATCACACAGGCTGCAAGGCCCGACACTGATGAGCCAGCTTCTAGACCCGCTATGACCCGCATGATTGGAACCTCAAAAAGTGGTCCTTTTCAGCTGTCATCTATGCAATCTATGCACGGAGCGAGCCTAAGCAGGTTTCAACAGCTCAACCACAAAAACCTGGTGCTCAAAGGGTGCTACGAATGTTATGAATCAACACAATCTTCTTTCGGTCAACTCAAAGGGCACGTCGGGAGAACATCAAAAGAACTGATCCCAGCCCAGGCAACGCCAACTGTGGCCATCAAAGATTCTGTGGAGCAGTGTCAGGATATTCCTGGGCCCCGAATTGTTCCGACTGGTTCAAACCCTGCATGAATTGCGCCCCCACACAGATTCGCGTGATGCACATTTCCATTGTGCGTGGACCAAATTGGCTCTTGGGAATCATAAACGGTCGGATATGCAAACCCGTTAAACAGAACAAAACGCATTACTATTATGAGAAACATCGAGAAACCCTAGATGTGATGTCAAGAAATGACACAATGCAAATACAGCCAAGCAGGGCCAAGCAGCTTGTTGAATTTGATTCCAAATATGTGGGTACCCTGCCTCGGTGTCGGCAATGTGCAATCGAAACTCGGCCAAGCTCAGCGGAATTACAGGCGATTTACAAAATCGGAAAATTATCGGAATCCATTGGTTTTCAATTGGTTTTAAAGTGGTTTTCAGTGTAGGTCCCTGTTGGCGCTGCAGCTGGTACCAGTTGAGGACAAAAAAAAGAGCACATTTTTAGATGTGCGAACTCTTCAACGTTGAAGCGCAAGTTATTTGCGCAGCTCACTTTCCGCTGGACTTCAGATAATGATAAAACATGATACCCGATGACAGATATCACAGCAAAACAGGAACCACAACAGCTACCATTTTGGAAAGGGAGGACGGGAATGGAAGCACGGAGAATAAGGTCGGGAACATCCTTGAAAACAAAACCGGCAGAGTTCTTCGATTTCTTCGTCCTGTTCTCTCCGCAACTCACTCTCTTTCTTCATCTCTCTTCGCAGGAGTGGAGTTGCAGTGAGTCAGAGACTTGGGCGACACCGCAAATGGCCGCACATGGCCGCACACTGCAGTTGTTTTCAACAGATTCTTCCAGAAAAGAGTATAGCCAGTATAGCCTTTGACTTTTTCTACTCCAGAGGAACAGGTCAAGTGGGCAGCCAAAGCGGCTTCTCAGAGGAGATGCAGAGATGGCTTCAATCCAAATGCTGAAAGTAATGAAAACTCTCAACAACTCTCAACACGTCTCAACAATCCCTGGGTGTCGCAGAATCCAACAGCCACACTTCACAAGGCTTCACAAGGCTTCACAGGAATGCGCTTCCTTGGCACCAAGCTGCAGTCCAGCCCTCCAAGTGGACGTGGTAGTAGCTGTGCTTACCGTTGCATCCCCGGTCAGAAAGGTCCTCGGATGATCTCAGATGCTTTATCCTGAAACCTTTGAAACCTCTGAAACCAACGATCCAGATTTCTCCCTCCTGTCTGCGCTGTGTGCATTTTATCAGCTGCTCCAAGGAATGTCAAACAATTTGGGATGGGAAGAAAAACTGCTCAAGTCATCTTTTGCAAAATGCTGTGAGTAAACAAAACACTTTTGATGTGGAATACAGGCCAGGTCCGAGTTGTGCGTCGCAATTACAGTACCCCGAGCACCACAGTAATCAGCCAACCCCGAAGCCACAAATTCTGTCAGATTCTGTACAAATTGTACAAATCAGAGGAGGTGTTCTACGGACACTAGCTACTAAAGGCCTTCAACGATTCTGCCAATAGAGCAACTCTTGCCGCCTGTCCCGATCTGAAGTATCAAGTGTCAGTGGGTGATTCGCAGCCAGCGATGGCAAAGAATCCATCAACTGTTGCGGGTCCACCACCTAAGACCTAGTGCAAGCTGTGCTTTATACCGACAAGGACTGACTTGATCTGAGATTTCGATGATTTCTTGGAATTTCGGACTGGAACTGTGGAATTTCCATCGGAAGAGGAGGGGATTGAGGGCCAGAATTCCGTACCTTGACGACCATACATTGACCCTAGATGTTCAGGCGACCTGCAAAGGTGACTATGCTTCATAATTCTTCATACCTTTAGCCTCTCACTATGTGCCACAAACAAGCAACCAAGCAATCGTCCACAACCGTGAAGCAAACCCCAGTCTTCAACAGCTAAGGTCTCTAAGGTCTGGACAGTCAGAAATCCCAACTTCTCCTGCACCAGCAAACGCATGACCTGAGCACCAAGCTGAGAATCTGTGAAAAAAACAGAAATGTCACTTGAAACACTCACGAAACGTCACTGTCGTCACTCTGTTTCGGCAATGCTGCACTATGCTGACGGATGCTATCCTGTGTTCGACTGGGAGTTTCTACTGACGGTCAGGCCAAGGTGCAGCGGACGTGGACACGCCAGCTGCCCATGATGGGGCCCAAATGCCAACAGGATAGCGTTGGCTCGGCGCAGAAACTAAACAGGTTTCATTGGTTTCATGCACACATGATCACACATGTAAACCAATATGTAGGATTATGATGGATTATGCAGGTATTGATTTGGTCTACTTTCATGTCCATCGATGCAGACGCGTGTGCGCATGTATATGTTACCGATTATATGCAAAACGAATATTGCAAACGTAATCTACATATAGAATATGTATGTATGTACAATGTGTATGTATATCTGCGTCAGTGTGATCGTAAGTATATTTCTACTTTGACCACACCACGTGGAACTTTAGAAGCAAATGCACATGCACTCACTCATTTGGGATTCTAGAATAGCAGCGCATGTTGTTCAAATGCAGATGTCCGATACAAATCAGTGTAACAGAGAAAGACTTCAGGTCAGACACTTTCTCCGTCACTGTTTGTAAGGTTCACCCGTTGGCTTTCCTCGGGGAAGCATTGAGGATCGCGTGCAGACTCTGGTTAAAAGGCCTCTAGAGACTCCAGAGACTCCAGTGACTTTGGTCTCACCAGAACTCTTCACACTGCAACATGTTGAAAGTGGAGTAAAGTGCTCAGCGGATCCAAGATACCTACAATGAGGTCTCAATATGTCTCATTCCGAATGCGACATGAGTGTGAGTTTCAACATGTTTAAACATGATATCCCCAAACAACCAGCTAGTGACCAAGGTCACAACAACCACTCTGTCATGATGGCTGAAACCAGAAGTGGACACGCTCTTGGAACCTGCCCAAATTCCAGTCTGTTTTGTTGTAACATGTTGTAACACATCGGGATCATTCGATCATTCGATCATTCGATCATTCGATCATTCCTAGCGTTTCATGGGTTTTTGATGGATTTTGATGGCGGTTTTTGTGGTTTGTGTTGAGGCTGTTACGGTTTGCGTCTCAGCGCTATGAAGGCCATTAGCTTTGCTGGACAGAATCCAACGAACCCATCGCCAGCGACCCTATGCTCGGCCTCTGCCGAGCCCCAAACAGATTTCCATTCGAACAGAATTCCTTCCCTGAAGTACAGCCCCAGAAAACCCGGTTCAGTACTGGATCTACTAATTTTTGGATCCCATGTACGTACTGAATATTAGGGGCATGGGATGTCATGTCACATGGCACTTGTGGGTTCGGAAACTGGATCTGGGATGATGTGAAAATGTGAGAAACGATAGGCAAACCACAGCAAGATGCACTGCTTTCTATGCCGAGCTACCGGGACACCATCTGGAAAGCAAAGGCTTTTCACCAATGGTGCGATAAAAAAGACCTGAAGTCACAACATTGTGCCATTGGAGGTGTTCCATGGTTTTGCTCGGAAAACCCATGACCCGAAATCATCCCTTGCCAGGGCCTGGTATTCCCAGTGACAGCTGGAGTGTATGAAGTGGCCAAGTGGCGTAAACCAGAATGTTTTTCCCTGGAGATGATTAAAATCATGCGTTTAACGTCAGAGCTGTAATTACGCAATTTCTTTGCCACACGGTTTACAAGTTCAAGCGGCGGTTTTCTGAGCACCTTTGAAGTTGCACGGGTACAAAGGGGAGTGTCAGTCCCATGAGGGTATCTTGAACAAGATCTCCGCCAGGAGTGTGCTTGTGCCTTTGTGCCTGCTGGCAAAAAATCGTTTTACAGGAGTAACAATCAAAACGCACCAGCATGTTTCAGCAACTCTATTTTCTTGAGCCATGCACGCAAAGGTAGATAAGGGTTATGTACATACAGTGAAACTACCAAGAAACACTTCCCACCGCCCCGCAGTATTCACGGAGGACGGAAGGATGAATATGTCCAGCATGAGACCTGGGCGTCGGCTGGATAAAATCACTGTCAACCCTAGCTACATTGTGTGCGGAGTCTCAACTCGGATGCATGAGGCAAAACGGATGCGTAACTTTCAACCCGGGGCGTCGGACGTGTGACACAGCGCAAAAGCTAGTTGGCCTGGCTTCCGCCAAGGCATGGGAGCTTTAGCGCTCCAACCTATAGCCATGACATAGGAAGCTTCGAAAGGGGCCAAACTACGCGGCACCTGTCCGCAGGCCAATGCTACATCGGATCGGATGAGTGTCAAATTGGTTTGAATCAATTGAGAAAGTTTTGAGTGAAATTTCATCAAATGATATTCGCGTTCAATGCGATTGCAATGGTTCGACTCTAGGTCAAGTCCATCCAATCGGCCACACCTTCCGGCAGGCATAAAATTGAAAGCTGTGAGACAAAATTACCACGGCTCAAACTCAACAGTGCCATCGGCATAGGTGCGGCGAAAGTGCGGCATGCATGCCATTCACCTTGGCGTACTCCTCACTGATGATCGGAGCCCTCGGAGGGATCTTAGTCACGACCGAGTCAGCTGCAGTCGATGTGTCGCCAGTGGCGGGCGCAGGCTCAGGTGGGTTCACGGGGTCTGGAGGAGGAGCTGATGAACTTGACGGAGCAGATCGGCCCCAATCATCACCCCATCCTTGGTTGCGATACCCTGTCTCCCATCCATAGTTCCATGCGGCCTGCTTTCCCGAGCGGCTTGAATATCCAGATTGCCAGTTCCATCATCGGTCCCGGCGACTCGGACACTCAAAGGACCTGTGACCATATTGTCCAGTTCCAGCACTCGACAGCCTGCCCCTTCTCAGGACGTGCGCTGGGATCAAAGTTCCTCCGGAGCCCCTCTCTTTTGTCAGTGTGCTTGGTACTCCTTGCCAATGGGAAGTCGGCGACATCACTGGCGGTAGCAGTGGGCTCAAAGCTGTACTGCTCGCCTTTGAGGTTGTCGAACTGTTCTGCCCATTGTCGTTTGGCAAAGTCCACCAAGTAGAAAAAGCAATCCTGCGCCGTGCCTTGGTCGATGGGAAGGACTGACCCGGCCCATCCATGCAATAACGGCGAGGGTTCCCCCTTCGCTTTGGGAATCTCCGTAGTGAGAACTGCAAACTGGGCAAGTGAGAAAAATCTCGCGCGGTGTGCAATCATCGCCTCATTCGTCACATCGAGCGGCTTGCGGATGTCTCTCTTCTCGACTGGCATGAAGAGCAATCCCGTACTGACACCTGTTCCCAGCTGCTTTTCTCTGCTTTCTCTGGATCTGCCCAATTCCGGGGATAAGCATTTGGCTACCAACTCAAGGAATTGGCAACAGTAATTTGTGCCATGGCGTTGTTGAAGAGATAGTATGGATCTCTTTCCATTCCGTCCTTAATGGATGTGAAACCAAGCTTGGCATAACGGCCAGCATGAGCCTGGGCAGCATCCCTCAGGTTGCCAAAATTGCTCCTTCCCGCTCTGCGCTGGTCAGCACGTGTTCTGTCTGACACTCTCTGGCTTCGTGGCTGCTTCTCGAAGTCAATCTTGTCCAGTGCAACGACACCATTTGTCTCTTGGCCGTGCTTTCCAACCGGCATACCTGCGTGGCAATTCTTCCGTCGAACCAAGCAACCAGACATTTGAAACAGCTTTGGAATTTGTGAATTCCTTCCATGTTGGGAGCCTGACGACGCTTGACCTGCTGCACCTCAATCTTGTTGTTGAAGATCCCGCCGACCCTCCCGGATGGCGTCCTTTTCCCTTGCCCCGTCCTTGGCCTTTCCCTTTTCAAATGTTCTCGGCGTTGGGCAAAGCTCCGGATCAAAGAAAGCCGTCTTGAGAGTCACTTGGTCGGTGAAGGGTTCATGTGCACCTTCTCGACGATGGGTGATGGCAGTCAGGTCCTCTGGTGATGTGGTCATGCGCATCTCACCTTCACGAATCACGTTCTTCTTTTCCAGAAACGTCTTCAAGTGCGATCGTGCCTTGGAGTAACCAAAGCCTGGCCCTTGGGAGTCTGTTTCTCGCGATGGTTCTTCATGAGGGCGTTGTAGACATTGCGGGTGGGCTCATAGGCACGATTCACCCAGGCAAACTCACGATTCATGCGGTCGAAGGAAGACACGATGCATTCATTCGACACCCAGTCAGTAATTGTGAGCCCTTCCCGTCCTCGTTGGCCAACCACCAGGGATGAGTCGGTGCTCGACGATTTTCTCCATTGCCCAGGCAATCGCAACAATGGTAAATAAATCAGCCGTGGCATCTCTCTGAGCAGCTCCGGCACCAAATCAGGTCTCAAATTGGTCCTCGTACGTCCTCGTGATCTTGTTGGTGTTGAGCCTTGACTTCAAAGATCGGGTCCAAGGTGAACACCTGCTTCACAAGATTGGAGACCTTGGCATGTTCAAGAGCCGCCTTGATGTGGCCTTGAATACAGCTCTGATTCCAACAACTTTCCACCGCAAACCCTTCGAGGTTGCTTCTGGCGCGTCGGGTTTTGCGACCTTGATTTGAAAGCAACGAGTTTCATTATTCCTCGCCGCTGACAGCACCTCTTTGATGGTGGGGCTCCAGACGTACTTGGAGAGGACTCTCATCGTTTCATCATAGGACATGCACATCTCGATCGGGCCGAAAGCAGGAGAGGGAGCGCCATAGCTGATGGCATGGCCCCGAAGAAGATACGACAGCTTGGTCGAAATAAACCTTGGGCCGCAGTATTCTTTGGGGATTCTCCTGGCCATGTCTTCAGGGTCAAGCCAAACTGCCTGCTCTTTGTCCTCCGTGATCTCCTCCAACTTCTTCTAAGCTTTGTCGGTGGACGCATTCAGGCGAAGAGCTTTCTGGCGCGGCATTGCCTTTGTCTCGGGGTCATCGTCTGGCTTCTCGGTTGATCCAGCGGCCGTCGTTCCCGAAGGCATGGGCTCATCAGCGGTGAGGGCAATGACTTTTTTGTTGATGTCCTCAACTTCCTTGGCGCGCTCTTCGACCAGAAGAGTCCAAGACCACACCCAGTCCAATCAAACGCATTGGGTAGTCCAGAACAACAATCTACATTTCTTCTGGGATCATGGACTTCACTCAGGACAAATGGAAGAAACTGGACGCCAGGGAAAACCTTCTTTCGAGTTTTTGGGCCATACGACACTGACGATGAAGTTGAAACATCAGAAGTTAGAGAAGCACTCAAAGATTTTGAGTTTGTCGGGCAAGAGAAAATGGGTGATTATATGGTGTCATTATTCCCATCCCCGAGCATTCGTGGTGTATTTGTCGAGGGCCCATGTCTCGATCCCCTCCATTAGTGCCTGGGTGTCGGCTTGGGCTCCATCATTCTGCTGAGTCACAAAGCCAGGCTGAGAACCGTAAGCGTCCACAGATTTCCCTGCTTCCATTGTGGCGGGTGAAGAGCCTAGCTCTGAAAATAAGGCAACATCTGCGTTTTCATCACGAACGTTGTTCCCTTGAAACACAGTTCTCCCCTTAAATTTCCTAAGCTTGTTCCCCTCTGGTAACTCACTACCTTTCTCAACACAAATCTCTAACGTCTTTCCAACATGAAAATTCTTACCTTTCTTCTTGGCACCGTCAGAAACTGTGCTCCATTCTTGAACAGTATCATACAACCAAGCCGTCTTCTTGACTGATTTGTTCCATTCTATGTCAAGAGATTCCTGAGCTTTGGGGTTTTAGCGAATCTCTTTCCTGTTGACTGGCCGAGCCACAAGAGTATTGAGAGTATTGATTATCTTCTCCCCGCTCATGGTGCTGACTCTGGTGCATTTTAGCCGGCGCATATCTTGGGAGTATTTGATGATGAACTTTCACCATTAGCAGTGATCATTCTGATGGGGTTGTCTGAATGGTACCCGTAATCGTCAGGCAATTCACTATCGTTTACCAAACGTTGTGCACTGCCAGTATCTGCAATCCAGTCCAGATTAAGATTGATCGCTCCCTTCACGGCATCTTTGCATTCAGCCGGGGTGGCAGTGATTCCCTTAGGGATGCAACTATCACACCCAAAGTCAGTGTCACAAGAATAAGCGCATTTGCAGTCTACTCCTCGAAGACACTTGGAAACCGAACCAGCCAACATGGTGCCAACCAAAGCGGCATCACTTGCGGCTGTTTCATCAAAGGCAAGCTGATGTCCCCACGGGAAGGTTACTTTCCCTGTGGTGACGCTGTTTCCATGTGGCCTCAAGTTCCCTCGGGCTTTCACACGGGTCACACCCGGAACATCATCAAAGCGGATCGACGGACAAAAGACTCTTTGCTGAGGGATGCGCATGGCCTGGGACAGGGATGCAAGCATGGATGCGACGAAGCAAACGGCGGCGGGTGACGGCTTCGAAGAGCTAGGTGCTGATCCTTTGGATTTCGGCGATCTAGGGCTCTTCGGGCTCTTTGAGCGACTAGAGCTTCGTGACCCCTTCCTTTTTGAATTCTTACTGGCTTTTTTCTTATTCTTGGAATCACCACTTGCTGAACGGGCAGGAGTGGCTTGTCTTGGCTTACCAGCTGAACCCTCATGAAGGAAATTGCACTCGGCCCCGCCGTCACACCGGCCTTGTTTCCAAAACTTACAAATTCTTTTGCCTTTCCTCTTGGGAGAACCCGGAGGGTCAGTTGAGCGACCCCTGTCTTACTCGGCTTAGGACCCTTGTCTTTTGGCTTTGGGGTTTCATGCTTGTATGTGCAGTTGTCCTTACTACAGCCTCCTTTATTCCAGGCCACACAGTGCCCCTTTGGAATGAAGCCTGTCTTGCCCTCGACTGCTGGAGCAGAGGTGCGACTGGCACCTGAAAGGCCTTTGGCAACCCGATCTCGATTCGCTTCAAGCCTCTCACGGTCAAGGTGGCGTCTGACGGCTGAAACAAGAAACTTGTACGTTTTCTCGCTGGTTCCTTCATCGGCTCTATGATACTCATTCATGTTATGTTGAATGGCCTTGTAATTCTTGACCTGTTTGGAAAACTCGGTTTCAAGAACACTTTCATCAGGAGTCTGGGCAATACCGGCCAACATGATCCCAATTGGAAATTAATGCCTTCAGGTTTTCCCCACGCAAATGCACGCTGAACAAACCTTGGAGAGCGTAAGTAGCCCCATGTTTGATATTGGTACTGAAGTGGTCCGGGAACTTAAACAACACTTGACGTGCCCTCACAATCCGTCCAGCAGTAGCTTCGGTGTCCTTGAAAGTGTCTACTTTACGAGCGAAGTCACCTGTGAAAATATTGGTGAGGGCAGAGAGTAGTTTGGCATCTAATGTCGCAAACGGCGCAACCTTCCGGAGCGCTTCAAGGGTTTGTTCCTCTTTCCATGATTCACTTACCCATTTGAAAGCATTATTCGGATCAGTGGATGCTGCAACTACTGCCGCTTTACCTCCATCTGGCTTATTAGGCGGGTTCGGTGGATTCGGTGGGCCCCCACCCCCTCCTCCATATCCGTCATCCCCATCCCCAGGATCACCACCATCGCCTGGTCCTGAGTCAGTCGAGGTGTATTGCCGCGGAGGAGCAGGAAAATTCCCCCTTCTGACATGTTTTGCATCATTTGATCCGAAGAGATTGGCGGCCCCTCCCGGAGGGCGTACTGGCTTCGATGGCCTCCCAACATGTGGCTCCTCCTTCATGCGGATTGGACCCTTGGAGTATCTTGGACCAAGGTATGTGATTTCAACTTCATCCTCTTTATCTTCCGGGTCCGCACTACCAGATGGGCCAAATACAATAGGCATGGTTGGTGTCCAATGTTGATGGGCTTTCGGTGGAACTGCAGCGGAACTGCCTTGGAAGTGGGCCTTACCTCGTCGATCGGAGGCGCTTTTGCTGTCGATGTGAAAGTCTCAGCAGACATAGTCATGGCGGCAGTCTCCACAATCGGGGATGGACGTGCCTGCCTGAGCAAACTGGGAGTCAAGCATACTCTGCAATTTGAAGTTATGTTGCATCTGGGATTGAACCTGTTCCAATTGTGCGATGCGGTCGTCCTGAATACGTCTTTCCTCCTCAGCTTGCTTCCTAAGTTCAAGGATTTCTTGGTGCTTACAGGAAAGTGATTGTCGATGATTTGCATCAATGACACGTTGATAGGCCTGAATTTCTCATTCATCTGAGCTTCTTGGAACCTGATGTGTTCATGTGCCTCATGTTTGAGATTCTCTCTGTGCTGGATTCCCATTCGGTTGATTTTATGTTCTTGGGCATCATTGCATCTTGGACCCTCTGACTCTCATCACGGACTCGCAGTGCTTCCACAAATTCCCCGGTCCTGGCCACATGGACAGCTTCTGCATGAGCTTCAGCCTTAGCTAAGACCTCGCGATGTCGGAGCTCGGCCGTTGTTTCCACAGAACATTCTGCTCGACAAAACTGCCTTGAGGATTCTCAACATGTGGATTCTGTTGGTATGAGTTGTGAGCATTCATTTGGTTCATTTGGCGAGTCGGTGGCCCACCCTCCCGAGGGGGCATGAGGACCACAACCACGATGGGTAAAGCCAGCATGAGAAGGCATAACTGCGTTCCCTAATGGTGGCAAGTGGCGGCGTTCCCTCAGGCTCCTAGATTTATCGGATCCAAGTGGCGTGCTGATGTCGACTGTGAACGGGAACTCGGCGATAGGTAGTACAACGGGTGTTGCCATGGCTACGTCAGAGGATGCGGACCCGGCGCCCTCGGTGCATGTTCCCGAGGGGGCAGACATACCTACAACAGAGAGAAAAGGAGCTTACGGCTGATAACCCGTTTTACAGGAGAATTAGCCAAAACACACCAGCAAGTTTCAGCAACTCTGTTTTCTTGAGCCATGCGCACAAAGGTAGATAAGGGTTATGTACATACAGTGAAACTACCAAGAAACAAAAACAAGCAGCTTGCATAAAGACACATAAACATTGCTACCTTACTCAGTCCCCAATGACCCAACATTGTCTTTGTCATCGAAACTCCAACTTTTCCGAACGTTTTATCATTTGCATGTTGCAACATGCATTCTTGTTAAAGCATACTATGTAAGCAAATGTCAGCATACTAGGCTCCTACTCCTACATGTTCCTACATCCCCAAATCCATCAAGATCCATCATCCCAAATCCAGGCTACGGCGGCTACGGCGGAGAGAGTGAGCAAGCCGGCCATGCGTCCGCGGGATCACCTGACGGCCTGACGGGATCGGCTGAGATCTTGTGATGTGCCAGAATGACTGTTCTGATTTCTTTCCTGTAACCGTCAAATCAAAGTTTCATAAACATCGATAAAGATGGATAAACTACCTCCATCTGGATAGTGCCATCACTGCATTGCTGGATTACGAGAATGGAGATGACGACGAACGGATGGTCGATGGATACGCATCATGCGATCAACCCATGTGTTGGTGCACTCGATCTCTGATATCTCTTCATACTGTGTCGCAACGCCGCGACAGGTTCAAACCTTGTGGATAGAGCACCGAACTGCTAGAGATCTTATGCTCTTATTCTAGGATGGTGGAATTCCAACAGTGCTGCCCAGAATGTCCCTATCACTTCATTGTTTCCACCGAAATCGAAAAGGCACAGCACCCCTTATCTTGGATAATTTTCCAAGCCGGATTTTCTCCGGGACACTTCTGCAAACAAGTGTCCTTACAAATTCAAGCAGAAGCCGAATTTGCCCTCTGACAAAGCGAGGGAGTGGGAAGACTAAATACATCTAAATACTGACTTGTTATTGAGTCTTCCCTTGCTTGGGAGAATTTGTTGCCAAGGGATTTGCCAACCCCCAAGAATTCGCTGCAAATGCTTTATATTTATCTTTATTATCTTTATTCATCTTTCATTGAAAACCGAACCGACGATTTGAAGCGTTGGACCGGTTTGAAGTTGGAATCATTTTCGACTCTTCACGTCAGCATCGAGGGCAAGAGCAACCAATTTGTTTTAGAAAACCGTCCCAAAATGTTCCAAAGACCCACCATCTGGCACTAGAGTCACTAGAGTCACTAGAGCAGGCTGAAAACAAAGCAGGAAAATGGCCATGGTGGAGAGTTGGCTTTCCGACAGAGTAACCAAGAGCAACAAGTTGCAACAAGAGTTTCCAATGGCCTTTCCGCAGTAAACCAATGTGTCCGAGCCCAAGAACTTACGGCACTGTTTGTCCTTGCGGAAATATTTGGTGGCACTGACTTGAACTTACTGAGTATGCTTGGCTGGAACCCACACCCGTCCCCACCCGTCCCCACCCGTCCCCACCCGTCCCCACCCGTCCTGGGTGCAGTGCCTTGATGAGTTTCTGACGCGACAGATGTGCACCCCCGCACCGGCACTCAAAGGATGTCAAGAGTATGAGCCCTCTTGAGCCATGGTCCAGTAGTCCTAGATGCATAGCTTCAGTCGGCTTCAGTTGTTCTTGCGAGAGAATATGCACTGAAGCCATTCGCACACTTTGAAACAGCTTTGCCCATTGCAGTAACTTGACAGAAGAAACCATGGTTTCATGCAATCTTTAGAACAACTCTTGATGGCTGAAAATGAGAGGATGGCAGACTTCACAATCAATACAATCATGCATGTACATTGCAGTCTCCTGGGAATCCCAGGAGTGGTGACAATCATCCATGAGGAAATCGCATGTTCATCATACTGGCAGTTAGCCTGTCTGGAAGGGTGAATGGTTGCTGGCGCTGTTGGTCTCCAATGGTTGCTGGCGCTGTTGGTCTCCAGTTGAACCCGTGCAAAAGTTTTTCATCAGGCTTGACCGAAACTTGTACCTGTGTGCTGAAGCAATTTGCGAAATTTTATGATCACAGTCGTGCCAGGAAGAATCCCCGCACTCCAAAAACCGAAAAACTCTTGCGCAACAAACCCACCCCCTTTGTTTTCTTGCCTTGACGATCTTGATGTTGGTACTCCCAAAA
>Ga0126342_10005011_pt1 | contig 22913 bp, 26 predicted proteins | sample Cyp1metagenome_FD_92528 | JGI IMG/M metagenome (GOLD analysis project Ga0126342, IMG submission 92528) | Coral microbial communities from Lord Howe Island, Old Settlement Bay, Australia - Cyphastrea 1 metagenome | ecosystem: Host-associated > Invertebrates > Cnidaria > Coral ...
ATGTCAACGGATAAGCTTGGCCTTTTTAACTCGGTATGGCCGAGTGATGCCTTCAATCTACCATGAGGTAATCAGACTTTGCATTCATGAAAAGAGACCGTCTTTCATGACTTCGCAAGTGTGCGTGTGCGTTTGATATGATGCACGCATAGTATGCATTCAAATTCATATTTATATCAAGCCGGAGGATTTCCACATATTTCCACGTAGCTGCCCAACCTGTTCCAAACTTATAGATCTTATACCTGGTTGCTCAAGGTTGCTCAATGTGCAGATATGTGCAGATTTGCGCAGATGGTCCAAGGTGGATGAGTTGGATCGACGACTGCACGAAGGATTTCTTTGGCTTGCATGCGTTGGCCTCAAATGAGTCCTGAATATTCCTGAACAGCTTCATGGCTCCTTCCAGCTCTATTTTTTTTTGGGCAAAGCACCGGCATTTGAGGTTCAACACATGACGAAGCGGAGGTGGCACAAGAAGCCAAATATCAATCCATAAATAATTAATCGCAATGATGACCTGCGCCAAGTGACCTTCGCGTGACAATGTGTCGTGTAAAAAAATGTCTTGTAATGCAGCATTCACAATGCATGTATAGTACGTACGTCTATCATTGTCTATCTTGTACCTATGTTTTCAATGACGGCTATTACGTAATCATCACCGTCATATGCTGTCATTAGTTGTTCAGTGGTGCCGATTCTTTTGTTCCTCAAAGTAGTGGACACTCGTAGGCTGGAACCCACGTGCTCGCAACCTTTCATAGCTTGGGCAGGAAGTCAGTACCGGGAAGAGTTGTAAAGGGACCTGTTTCTTCGAGAATTTAGACACCGCTCTGAAGGAGGTGAAGTCCAAGGACTGCGCAAGGTAAAAAGATTACACATGATTACACTAATGTGCTTATATTGTGGTTACATTTGTTTAATATTTGTGTTTGTCATTTTTATGTGTTCATCCATTTAGTGATATTTAGTGATGATTTTTCATCCTTGTATGCTTGTGTGGTCACTTGCTTAGGACTATTGAAGATTTAGGATTTGATGCCCATTGAGTGAGACCATAGCAGACCCCAGGCGTTGAGGGTCAGAGTTTTTCAGACTCTTCGGATCTGCCTCTTGTCACAGGGCCAAGGGGCTGCCATGAGGTCCAGGTACCCTCTGGTAAACTAACATAACTATGGAAAATCACCATTTTTAATGGTAAAATCCACTATAAATGGTCATTTTCAATAGCTATGTTAAATTACCAGAGGGTAGCCTTCTTTGTCCGCTGGAAGGACGGGTTGAAATATGCCATCCTTTGTCGAGTCCTGTGTGGTGTGCCTGGGGATGATTCCTCAGCGAGTGATGACAAAGATTGCGTCATTTTGAAGGCCGGAAAGCGCTGCAGCATGCTGTAGCTTGTTGAGTGGGTTGAGCAGGGCAGCTGCATGGTTCAGTTGAGATGACTTGCCAGTAGACTCCAATGTTTCGGCCAGATTTTGGTCTAACAACACGCCGGTGGCTGAACAGGTCGACTCGAATAATCGGAGGCAAGTCCTCATTAAGGAGTCAAGTAACTTGGTAAATGGTGCGGGGCAGGTGCCGAAAATCTGAATCCTTGGACCGTTTTCCTGAAAGATGTCTGCGCAGTTTGGATAGAACTGGAACTTCTTATCTGGAACATGCCCTGCTCACAAGCTCTCACACATATCCAACTAATCATTCTGATTCTGCAATTTCTCTTTCGAACTCAGTTGTCACAAGAATATCCAGATGTTGATCAGATGTTCATCATGAGGTGCTGTTTATCCCGAGTACTTCTTGGAGCTTTACTCCCAAGAGGATGAAGAAGCTGAGAAGGCTGCCGCTGAGGCTCCCGAGACTGCTGAGGCTCCTGAAGGAGGAGATGAAGCCGCAGGTTTTTCCAACGCCGTGGAAGAAGCTCCGGAGGAAAGGCTTCGTTTTTGCTGGGTGTGCATACACTATGACTATACATATATAATCATATATAATATATAGTTATATATATTTATACTCATTTATACTAAATCATGCTACTATACCATGTGAAACTGTGGAACTACAAATGTAGATCTGGGCGCGCGATCGCAATTTCAACCTTGGCCAACATGTTAACATGCATAAAACACGGGGTTTTCCAATAAATAATTCGCATTTCCAGGGATGTGTTTTTCCTATTGTGTATTTTTTTGTCGGTACTGGATGTCTTTTCAATATACAGCATGCAGTTCACCTTCTAAATGCAGCTTCAATGCATCCCAGATTCTGCAAGTCACCTTGGAAACAAAGCTACAACATTCCTTTCTATCCATCATGTTCTTCGAAATAGTAATTATTGGAGGGAAGTGCCCGCCACCAAGAATTTGTTGGCTTCACCGAACGAATGTTTATGGCGGCTATTCCATCAGCAGAATTAAAACCATGGTTTGCCTGGCTCCACCATCCATGCATGAAGAAAGAACATGAGGGATGGTATTGGGTGGTAAACCAATCAGGTACTTATATGTGCATGTGTGTGTGCGTGGGTAGACGTACATTTAAACATGATCAACGTGTACATTCATACTACTAGTGATATGTGTATACACATAAGATGCAGATACAATTTATCCATTTTAGTTTTGGCTTTCAGGGATGCAGCATTGTCAGTATTGTCAATTCTGACAATGCTGCATCCCTGAAAGCCAAAACTAAAATGGATAATTCAAGGCACAAGCATGTGTATGTATATATATATATATGTGTGTGTGTGCGTGTTTGTGTGTGTGTGTTATGTATTGTATATACTGCATATATCTACATGTCGGAGTTGTCCCTTGGTCAGTCCATTTAACCCTGCAGGATGCTCCTGTTGAAGCAGATGAGGAACTTAGCGAGGAAGAGAGACGGGCGCTGGAAGAACCGCTTCACCTCGGAAACGGAAACGAGGAAATTGGAAATGATGAGTTGCCAGTACCTGTGAGAGATCCAGATGATATCTCTGAAGAAGGCTCGGATCCAGGTGATCCAGGTGACGTCCACGAGGACGAAATAAGATATGGCGATGACGAAGAAAGTGTGAGGTCCTCAGCTAATTTGGATGACTTGAGCTACAGAAATCCGCCTAAATACTCCTAAATGGAATCCTTCGACTTTGGCCGACTTTGGCTTGTGGTTCCAGCATTGCCGTTGCGCCATAATGCATCAGCATCCCAACTGCTCAGGACGTCGATCCCGCCGACCTTGGGCCCTACTGGTACATCAAAAGAGATGACAGTGGCATGATGGACGGCGAACCTTCCGAGTTACCTGAGGACCTGCGGGATGACCTAGAAATCTTGCACCGCTTGATATGAAAAATGTCTTGGTTTGAGGACTGGCAAGATTATGCAAGATTTCACCAACAAAAGCTCCAGTAATTAGTTCCCACAAGAATCACTAAAATCATTCGAACCTGGGGCCTGGGGGTTCAGACAGCTGTTCACGTTGGGCCTGCCTCTTCATCAGGATGCCATTGCGTGTGCCGAAAGGGAAGCTGAATGGGGGGACTTCATCATAGTTGTGGATAAGTGGCGCGGCGGCATAAAAAAAGGATGCAGAGCAAGACCAACGTTATATACTGACTCTGTTGATTTTCCAGGGGAGTGTCGGGAAATCTGTGCTTGCAAATCAGTGGGGATGTTGAACTCAGGAATTTCAAAATCCTCAAGCAGTGGAATCAGCCCAAGGGAAAGGCGGCTGCAAAGCTGAATGAGATGAGAGAATTCTGGGAGCTCAGCAAAGATGATGAGGAGTGGAGCTCCGATGGTTCTTACTTCTGAGTTGACACTACGATTCCAGAAATGGCACTGAGCCGCCTGAGCCTCGCCACGCCACGTGCCTAATTGTCTCACAACAAGTGGAGCTCGGAAGTTCACCACTCAGTGACAGCCTAAAGGCTTGACGTTCAAACTGAGTGAGTTGGATTTCAGTCACCATTTGTACCAAGGAAGGATAAGAAAACGTATCGCTGCATACCCCTGGCATCCATGGCCCTTGCAAAGCTTTGTAGACAGCAAGGAACCCTTTGTCATGAAATCTTAGCATGTCTCAGTACCTACCAAGAGAATCAAGAGAGACATATTGCAATGCTTCCAGGGGTTCGTCGAAACATCTCTCTGTTTGCTTTGTGGTCATGCGCAGTTATGGTTGCAACTCTTCCACTGCAGCGTTAGCTCAAGCATTGCCACCTGGACTTAGCACAAAGGCGCGGGTCTGAAACGCAAAGATGTTGGGTAGAGTGGTGAAAATTGCTGCTGATGATGACGATGATGACGATGATGATGATGATGATGATGATGACGATGACGATGACCATGATGATGATATGATAGTAGTGAAAATGAACATAATGATTATTAACAAATTTACATAGCATGGTGTTATGAGACAGTATGATGATGATTCTGTGCTGCACGCACGCATGCATACACATACAAATATACATATGCTTTTGCATGCGGGTATAGAGAGAGAGAGAGAGGGCATATTGGGTCATGTTTTTTGGGCAGCGTGGTTTGGTTCCGTGGCGATACGGCCCACGCTCTCGTCACAAGATTCTCGGATGATAGCCTTCACAATGATGATAATATAATGATATGTAATGAGGGGAGTTGAATATAGTTGAATACTTTCGCCGTTTCTGCAGCTTGGCACCCATGAACTCCAATTCCGGATGTGGTTTGGAGATGTTTGGAGGTGACAATTGGCCATTCAGATGGGGATGGAGCCAGGGACACATTTTGGGCCCAGGCTTCGTGGAATGCGAGCCTGTGGGCGGTGGCCTGAACTTGCTTGAGGCAGGAGATCCGCAGGATCTGGAACCGGACATGGCCCATGTCGGCGAGGGTGCACTTCAGCATGTTTCAGCTATGGAAAGTGAAAAGGAACCAGAGATGAGCATCAGGCAAGGAGGTGGATGTTGATGGTGATTTTGACTATGATTTTGGATGATAGTGATGGTGATGGTGGTGATCTGATTGTGATGCTGCTGCTGCTGCTACTGATGATGATGATGATGATGATGATGATGAAAGACACGTAACCAACCGTATGAGGGCAGAAGATGGCAGAAGCAGGTTGGAGTCATGGAACCTTATCCCTTCACCCGGTGGCAGGAAAAGAGACAAATTTCCTGCTGTGAAGATGCCGGAGGCCGCAGCAACTGAAAAAGGCATTGCTGACACGATGTTTTTCTTCCAATGAATTTGCCCGGAAGGAGATCCAGCTGAAGCTGGTTTTCGCCAACGCAAGCAGCTCAGCACCACAGAAGTGGTGAACTATGTGTTGACAAACCGACACGCACTTGCATCGAAGCGGACAAACGACAGCAACTTTTCTGGGTGTGAAGTAACATCCGAAAGGATTGATTCAAAATCAACCAAGACACAAATGATCAGGTTGCAACTCATTCGCTTTCAATCGTGATGTTGACATAATACGGTGTGTGTGTGTGCGAAGGACCATAACTCAGCGAATTTGTCCATTACAACAAACACACCAGTGGAGTGCTCAGAACGCAGTTTTCTGCACGCAATTGCATATCTTGTTTTTTTTTGGGGGGGGGATGATGGGAAAGTCCCACCAGCAAATAGGTTTTTGCAAGCCCGAAACGGCTCCGAGTTGTCTTTAACACCAGCACCAAGACAATGGTTGTGATGTTGAGGAGCGTATCTTTTAGGCCCATTGAATCCCATTGAAGACCAAGAATTTGTGCACTACACGATTGATTTTCGTCGTGACCCTTGTGCAGCCCAGCTTCTGCAAAGGGATGTGGAATTATTTGATGGAACCGCAGGTCAAGGAGGTGAAGAAGATCATTTTGCAGAGGAACAGCAGGGGATGAGGAATTGCCAGGGAGAGAGAGAGAGAGAGAGAGGTAGCACCATGAAGCATGAAGGAGATGGTCATCATGATGATGATGATGATAATTCTGATCTGATTTTGATTCTGATCCTGATCCTGCCAAGAAAAAGATGAGATTTAGGGTGAAGTACCGGAGGTGGATGGTAATGAGGTTTTGACATCTTCGGGGCTGATCGGCTAATAGTGGAATTGTTTCCAACTCATCGGGTTTGTAGGGAAATTCTATGAAATTCTGGTCTGCAGGCATTGGCCTGAGAGTCCAAATCTGATCCCAGCAGAACAAGTCGAGAGGCTTGGAGCTCAGACGGCCAGTGACATCCTCTCCCAGAGATCTGAGAAGCGGGATGTGAAACTGTGAAACATCGTGAGACATCGTGAGACATCGTGAAACATCGTGAGACATCTTAATATCTTGAAATTATGGACCAATGAGGAACTTTCTTCCAAGCATGCTCAAACGTGTAACGGGAAACCCTCTCACTTGCATCTGCTTTCAAATGCTTTCACCAAGGATACGCCTCTTCGCCGCAGGCGGCCCCGTCACAGATTGAAGCAGCTTCAAGATGCCCCAGAGATAGTAGATTCTGCATAGTCCTCATGACTCAAGATATCAAGATATGCTGTATAGAATGAATTTCAAACTTACCACATGTATGCATGCTATTCCAAATTTTCTAAGTAGACAGATGAAAGCCTTGGAATTTGCACAACTGTTGCTTTGAGGCAAAGAGTTGGGTGGCAAAGGATCTGATGATTCGAAGACCTTGAAGGATGCACAGATCCTTGTCAGCCCCAGGCTTAGAGCAGGAAACACTGTCAGACATACTTTTGGATGCTTTGGGGTGTCCACTGTAATCATTATCCACTGTAACTGTAAACTGTACTTTTTGCAAATTGTGATCATACATCGAAGATCATCGAGATGACAAGATCGACCCTGGATCAATATATTCATAGCTCACTGGATGTGATAAGGTCCCAACGGCCCAACTCCCGTCCATGTCATGGCGGTGGGGGAACTCAGTCGAACTTCTCCAAGGACAAATAGATAGTGATGGCTGGATAGCTATGGCAATTGCGGCATGGCGTAGACTCCAGGTGCAAAAGGATGCGAGCGAAAAGCCGGTGGAGAACACGGAGAACCCCTCCAAATCAACTTCGCAGTGAGGAGCTCAGGCAGCTCAGGTCGACGGCGTTGACACTGCAGTCAACATTGGGACGAACATGGACGAACAAATCAACTTTTCAAAATGACCTTTTCATAATCACAGTGTTTTTTTTTCGTCTTGGATCTTCGTGCCTCGAACCCAGGTGTTTTTGCACACTCCTTTGACATTTGATCTTAAGTTCTTGTAGCGCAGCATGGACCTGCTGGCGACTATGGACAAGGGCTCAGTGCTCCAGTCCACCACCTTTGTTTCACCTGGTCCGACCTGGTAGACACCAACAGGACCCTGGCAAGTATTGAGTTTCAATAGGTGTACAGTAACCCACGTGTTCTTGTTTCACCCGGTAGTTTCAATATCAATGTTTGCACGAATGTCAATAATTACGCTATGTCACTATGTGTTGGTTTGTCACCTGACTCTTACTTGCCAAGACCCAAATCTAGAGAATCTATCCTGACAAGCGCCATTTGTCTTGTGCTCCGGCACTGCTTCAACAGAAACAGCGCCCTTGCGCTTGACATTCCAGCCTCGTCCACGAAAGAGTTCTGCTGCAGGTGGTCCCAATATCAAACTGGAAATTGGCAAACTGCCCACACTCTCTACTTGGAACCAAGTAAGCTGCATCCACGTCATTTACTGTAACCACTGTGAAGGGGGTGACATTACCTTCTACATGTACAAGACAGTTTCGCACTTCATGTCCTTGCATATGAGCCGCCACATCTCAATGATGTGATTATGGCAAATCAGCAATTCGGCTTCAAGACACTGCCACCCTCAAAGAAAGCATTGAAGCATGTAGTCACGGCCCGACTCCCCAAGGTCTGCCTTGGACCCCAGTGAAAGGAAGAAAAAGAAGAAGCTAGCGCTCACTCTGTTTTTTGTTTGTCGTGTTGGAACGCGGAAGTCAACACGTCTATCAAATTACTTAAGTTTGTTCAATCTTTTCAAACCGGCCCCAAAAATACATGAAAGAAATTTATATGTTTAGCTAAATCGCTTGCTACCGCCTCTTCAGCTCTTGCCGCGATGAGTGATGACTGCGGGAGCCTGCCGTTTGCTGAGACTCGCATGTGCAGACATCGCCCACACACTGATGCGGCCGTGCCGTCGCGGGAGGAGCCGCAAACTGCCTGCGCGAGGTTTGCGGATGCTGCTGGTGAAGTTGGTGCTGGCTTTGGGAGCAGTAGGGGCGCTCTTTGCTCTGCTACCTTTAAAGGCAGCTCAGCTGAATGCGGAGCTATGCGAAAAAGTTGCGGGGGTGACTTCAAATTGTAGGGAGTTCGAGGCAAAGGCGGTTGAAGATTCAGGTTCTAGTCACAGTCTATGCAAACTAAGGCCCCAGAAGCGCCTGCGCAAAGCTTGCAACAAAAGACTGAGGATGGGCTGGCAACCAATGAAGTTCCTGAAGTTCCTGGCTTGAAAGCAGACTTTGAAGCAGACCGCAGCCAAGCTGATCCCATTGAGCCTGGCCTCATTGAAGAGCCTGGTGGCACTGGTGGCAACGATCCAAAGGAAGAGATCAGCAGCCTACCTCCAGATGTGTCAACAGTCCATGAGACCTCCATTGAACCCGCAGCCCCTTCAACCAAGCAGAAGCAGAAACCACAGAAGCTCAAGACTCAGCAGACTTCCAAACCAAAGGAACATTCTGACAAGGGCTCCAAACCCAAAACTGATATGGACAAAGCCTCCAAGCCAAAAGCAGATGTGGTGGACAAGGCCGCCAAACCGACTTTGTCAGAAGGCAGCTTGACCATAGTTGGCGCATGCTGGTGCAGCCTGTGAAGCCATTAAAATCAAGAAGGGGTATTTAGCCATGGTCATGGCATCATTTTTGGTGTGGAAAAGCTTTGAAGAGGCTCCCGTTCCAAGTTGATGTTCTCCAATGTGAGTGTTGTTTTTTTTTCATGTTGTTCTCTAGACGTTTGCAGACGTTTCGATGATTGTTGAGTTTGGAACAGCCAAGAAATCCACGTGTGCTTCTGCAGCGATGATACGGACTGGCGCCCACTTGCGGCGGCCATCAACTCCACCTTGCAGAATGCAAAGCGACATTTGGCTTCATTCGGAGAACATGTTTGGATGTGTTATCGCGTGTTCCACTTTTTGCAACTCAAAGGTGCGCAGTCTTTTGTTGGTTTGTGGATGTTTGTGGAAGCAGCTTTGTTCATCCAAACATTCTTGCGATGAGGACCCCATATGGTTACTTTTCATCTGATCACATCGCAAGACCTGGCTCCTGTCGTTAGCAGCGTGTTGGTCAAAGTCCTACCAGCCCTGGCTACACAGCTCAAAGTGCATTCCAGCACCACTCTACAGAGCCGCATCAAGAGCTTCTTGCCTGACTTGCATGGCCTTGTTTTTGCAATAGAACGTAGATCATTTGGAGATCTGAGGGTTGGATCATGTTGGCATGTTCTTTGTGCACCATACTTGAAACATGGTCGGCGGATGTTGGCGGATAGTTGTTTCACTGGCTGGGGTGTCCACGTGTGGGGCTCGGGTACAGAATCTCTCCCGGGAGCAGGCTTAATCAGCTATCGCAAGAGCTCTGGAGCGCGGAAAGGCCTTGCAAGTCCCTTTAACTTTGCTCCATTTTACTTGGAGGACTGCCGTCGATCCATAAAGATCAGAAAGATCAGACCTTTGACATCGTACGACTCAACATTTTTGCTGCATTTCAGAGGGTGCTACCCGTAGCAAACAGATGTGGGATGCTGTGGGAGACTTGAACCTCATCAGGATTTCATCTCCCAAAGCGGGGAGCTTCCGCAGAGGTTGAAGGCTCAATCAAGACTGGGCATGTGGCAGCCACCACCTAAACATGGAAAACGGCACGAATGTTTATAGAAATGTCTAGTATGTCTAGACCGGCAATTTCAATGCAGCATCGACTCTCTGCATGAACTTCGCACAAGTGATTGGCTTCCACAATCTGAGGCTGATATATCTTGACACGGATGTGCTGCTGTTGGACGATATTGGAGCCCTGTGGAAGACGGATATGAAAGGCTTGCCTGCGGCCGCCGTGGAGGATTGCTCTCAAAGCTTCGACCCTTGGAAACCAGCAGCGACTGGCTGTGCCATCGATTGATCCTTGTTTTTACTGCCCCTGGTTTGGAGAAGAGCTGTGAGGCACCTTGCTGCAGCCAAGGAACTTTATATCGACTTTGCTGTACCTGCCCTCAGTCCTTGATATATTTTCTCAGAAAAAGCAAGATCAGGATCATGTTCTTGTTTAAAGCGCTCAGCCCAATGCTGCTCGATTGTCCAGTGTGTTGAGATGTGTTGAGTCTTGAGACACCGTTTGCGTTTATTGTTTGTTTTCATCGGACATGATCGGAGGAAATGGAAGAGCTCGGTTTAAAGTCCGGCAGTCCGAATGCCCAGCCGTTGCTTGTTCTGGCCAAGTTGGATCAAGTTCCAAAGTCATGACTGCAATATTGATCATATATTGGCGATCGGCGATTCAGATTGATTCTCTATAGTGTTCCGCCATGTGGAAGCACAGTTGGAACTGGAAGATCTGGAAGTTTGGAAAGATTCTCAGTGACCAGCATGGCCCATGACTGAAATCTGGGGCTGCTAGGGATTCAGCAAGACGCGCGGCTAAGGTCTTAGCCCCAAGGAATGTGTATTCAATCGTGGCATTTTCGTGATGGATGTGACACAGTGGAAGCACCTTCACATCACTCAAGACATTGAACACTGGATGAGCAAGTATCGGGAATCCAAGAAGGACACCGTGAGCTATTTTTGACGCATTTTGATTTGAAGAAACTCTATGAAGCAAAGTTCAGTTCTTTTGTTTTTTTTGGCATTCTTTAACTTATGTAGTATTGGGCGCTGTTGACATACATTAACATCTGTGCTGCAGGACATTTACAAATTTGGAATGTCTCAACCACCATGGCTGCTGGCGCTTCACAAGAAGTATCACAAGTTGGGCCTGGCACTTAGGCTGTCTTAGAATCTCAATGAATCTTAGACCTAGACTCAGACTCTTCGTCAGTGCACCTCTTTGTTTGTTAGTTTTACACGTTGTACAGATTTTACAGTTTTACAGCCGTTTGTCAAGGTTCTGAATGGAACTGCAGGGGCCTTGGTCGTGACACCTTGTCGTTGAAGGACTTCGGATGTGAACAATTCTGTAAAGAATAAAATATACAAGTATAATACCTTGTACATATCATTCACGTCATCTGTATGTGTGCGTGTGTGTGTGTTTGTGTGTGTCTATGAAAGACATGAGTCTCCTATCCCCACGGCAGACACAATGCCAGGAGCTGAAAGAGCTGAAGCACACCCTGAGCTTGGACTTCAAAGCTTTGCAGAAGGCGTCACCATGGTCACCATGGTCCTTGGTGACATCGCACCATTGCATTCTAAAAGAACCACCGCGATAGGGCCAAGTGGATTTTTCAGAAAAAAAATGGGAACGGCGGTGAACTCATGGGAAGACATTTGGCACATGTTTGCACCACTGGTCACACGATGCAAACCATGCCAGGTTGGTGCACGTGCCATGGGAGAACAGGCTACGCCTTACATTGCGCAGCAGGCTTAGCTGGAGCCCACCCCGCACAGAATTTCACATGTCAGGACTTCAAAAGAGAAAAATCAAGGGAAGTCTGTGGAAGTCTCTGAGTGTCTCTAGAAGCCTCTCCGGACATTTACCATTGAGCCTTTGGTTCAGGTCTTGTTCCAGGGAAGCTATGCTGTTGCATTTCAACGGAAAGCTGAAACCCTGGCGAAGTCGAAGGTGGGTTGGAGACTCAGAGATTTGCTCATCATTTGCTCAAATCTTTGTAAGGGAAGAATTGGATAGAATTGGCAACCATTTGGCAACCGTTTGGCAACCATTTTCTAGCTTGAACTGCTTGAACTTTGAGGTCAGAAAGCAGCCCTCGCCCATGTGCCTCGTCAAGGCCACGACATTTCCAACGCTCCAAAGGAAGAATGTCAATGGCATGGACTTCGTACGCTGTGCAGACATTTGGACAGGGCCTTGGGCAAATGCAATGGTGACACAACATGATGACATGATGATACAGTCAAGCCGCTTTCAACCAAATCACATGATGCCATTTGGTCTTGAATGGTTTTGACATGTCTTGACAATCTTAGTCCCAAGATCAGCTTGGGGGCCTGGTTTTGGGCGAGTCAATGAGGTCGAACTTTTTATCGCCTGAGTCGGTGGAAGTTCTCAACGCAACCGCGGTGCAGTTCTACGAGAGCTTCAAACAGTGATAGCTCGCATCGATGCCGAAAGGAAAGGGTAAGATGGGGCAATTCACAGCTAAACAGGGCCCCACATGCCTCAGCCCTTCAGTATACTAGCCATTGCCATAGCTGCTTGACAAAGCCTTCTGCACTGATGGTGCTTCATTCCTGTTCGTGCGATGCCTCAGAAGCCATTGCACAACAAGGTCAATAGCTGGGCTAGATGAAGGGTGACGCTTCAGCATGCCAACTCCATCCAACTCCACCAAACCATTACAGGACTCCATTGTAGTATTAGATTCCCTCATGGAAGATCATGGAAGATAGTTGTACCACTGAAGGTTCATGCCAGGAATTTCTTATTTCATCAGTACAATACCAGTACCAGCAGCAAGAAGACAACACCCTCAGTTCCACCAATAGACCAACGCCCAACATGTGATGCCACGAGAGCCCATGGGCGCTGGCCGCTTCATGATGGAGGCCGTGACACTTGTAGCTGTCATCAACAAAGTAACATGCCCACTGCTTTGAAAGCAAATTTACCAGGCAAGATTTTGTGGATTTGACATCTTTCAGTTTACTATAGTTTACTTAGGTTTTCTTGGTTGGTTTGGCGTAATTCAATTCGAATGGCACAATTATGTCAGCCATGTTTGAACAAAACCCTGGAACTGTCACCCTGCGATTTTTGAGGCTCACCCCGATGCTTTGAGCGATGTGTCAATGGAAACTTCCAAGGCTTTGGCAAGATGGGCCATAGCAACTGTGCAGCATTTAGGACATGATTGATCGCCAGATGTCCTGAAGCTGGTGACAGTTTTCCACATAAAACAGCGCTGGGCAGTCTCCGTTTTGATTCCTCTGAACTGTTCCTTTTCCCAAGGACAAAGCGTCAACTAAAATAACATAAAACAACTAAACACCCAAAATCAAGCACCCGGGCCAAGGCGAAGGCCATTGGACGAAGCTTGCAGCTCGACCCGCAGGACACTTTGAAGCGTTTGAAGGATGACGGGGCAGCGGCAGCTTGAAATCCAGGATTTCCACCTGCCAGCCACTTCCAGAGGTATCCAGTCATATTCAGGTCATTAATAATTAATTACTGTATTCAGTTTAGCCAAAGGGCTGGTTCATGGTTCAATGCAATGGACCCCACGAAGGAGTCGTGTCCGACGTGTCCGAGCGGTCCTAGCCATAAGCTCAGATGCGGAATCATACGAGTTGGTCCACTGGAATTGTGACCCTTTGTTGGCACTCGGTTGGTGCTCCAAGCTGTGTCACATATGTCATATGTCACCGGAGTATAGTTGGGCATGCAGCAAAAAAGGGCCATGAAAATTGCGAGAGCAAGTACACTTACGCTACAATGAAGATGAAGAGAAGCCAGCAAATCATGACTTGCCAGGTGTCAATGATTCGCTCGCTTCAACCGCTCTGACCACAGAGGCCTTGGGTTTTGCAATGTCAGCTGTGGGGGGCATGGGTGTTCAATCCGAAGAAGTATATATAAGTGGTATGGAAAGCTGTAGTTCTAAGAATTATGAGGTTACTGAGTTACTGACTTCTATTGCTCCTGTTAGGTTGCTGGGACATCTGCATCTTCCTCCACACGTCAGGCTGGGACCAATTGACCTGTGCCAACACGTGTGGCAAGGCTAAAGCTGCAAGCCTCAAGTCCCTTAGGATGCCACGTGCAGCGCCTGAAGCCAGGATCAACCCTCGATCCATCATGAGGAAAGCGATCCAGAGCGACAGGTGGGCCAGGCTAAGAATATTTATTTACATAATTTTACATATACCATACTTGCATATACTTGCCATTGCTGCATGGAGATTCAACTACGCGACCGACGGAGGGGTGTACCATTGAACTCCGAGCAGATTTCAACCAGGTGAAAGGGCCAAACGACCGCAGACCTTCGCGAGTCTTCGAACCAGTACTTCGACCCAGGCAGATGTCACACCAGCAAAAGCAGGGAGGGAATCAGCCATGCACTGGCCTAGAAAGATCGATAATTAGGCTTGATGCATCTTAAAAATTTCTTAAAATATCTTAATGCCGAAGCTTGATGTTTGTAATGTTCAACTGGCAAGCTTTGGTCAGAAGGAGCTCCAGCAGCATATTTCATTCTATTGATGCTATTGGCTGTTTCCAATCCAAAAGCGACATAGCAAGGAGTCCATGGGCCGAGTTGTGAGGACTGCCGATGCCATGGCTCAACAGGTAGACAGATCCTTGGGCGAGGTGACCAACAGGGCACCTCTTTGCCATTCTTTGCCTATTGACGCAATGGAGACGGGAGAAGCAATGTCTTGGGAAGCGTGGGTGGTACTAGGTCCAGGGTGCAAAACGGATCAAAAATGGTGGGGCATGTGACATGTGCATAAAATATATTAAAATAATATTAAAATATCGTAAATTGATATACAATGATTACATACTTTTTGCCCTATAGGACATAGGATTTCCCGGACCCTTCTCAAAGCTGGAGCAGTTCAAGAATATTCAAGAACCCTGTGCAGGCCTAATAGTGGCAAGTTTGGTACTTCTATTTCTAGAAGTGGGATCTCCTGAGCAAGTGCTCATGGGGACCCTATCCATCTTGTGGAATCTCAGTATTGTTTCAACCGACGACGCCTTAGCTGGATTTTCCAATTCTGGCCTAGTCTCCATCGGTGCCCTGTTCATCGTGATGCACGCAGTGGACAAGTCTCGAGTGGTGGACTATGCTGCAAGACGGATATTGGGCTCACACCTTCGTGATCGAACAGTTTTGTTTCGGGTTTGTTTCACTGTCTTTGCTCTATCTGGATTTTGTAACAACACCCCGCTAGTGGTGCTCTTCATGCCAATCGTGCGAGATTGGGCCAGAACCAATCAGCGTGCTCCATCAACTTTCTTGATCCCGCTCAGCTATGCAGCCATCATGGGTGGAATGCTTACCACAATCGGCACCAGTACAAACTTATTGGTCAATGGACTGCTTGAAAAACAAGGCTGTGACAGACGAAAGCAGCTGTTGCTAGCAGATTTTTATGAACTGTTGGCATAATATGCGTACGTAAGGTTTGAATAGGTTTGAATTGTCTTAAGCAGACTAGTTCCCAGATGTTCCCAGCCCGGCACCAGGCTACAAGCCGTTCAGTTTCTTTGAGCCGGGCATTTTGAGCTTGCCCATGGGAGTCATCAGCTTTGTTCTGATCATCTCGCTGGGTCCCATGGTTCTCCCAGACAACAAGGGAGGTCTGTTTCGAGAAGTGCGTGAGCACGGTGACAATTTGGTCACTGCTTTGGACATCACACAGGCGGGGGTTGAACCAGAGTTCCCCATCCTGGTGGAGTAAGAAATAGAAGAACTGTGGAATTTCCCACGCATCACGAATTTAGGATCCCAAGGATTCCCAGGCACAAACTCCTGAGTTCTGCTGCAGGACTCAGCATGGATCGGACGTCGGCCAGACGAGTTGCTGATGGCTCTGGGCTTGCCCACCAGCTGCCTTTTGAAAATCCGACGGCCAATGCAACCTGGCTCAACTTTGGGATGATGAGCGAGACATTAAGGGCCAGTGTCAGGTTGTTTTGTGAGCAGTTGGCTCCCTGAAGAAGGAAAGTAGGTACGGTGTCGAAGCCCAGAAAATGCATCGTGAAGTCCATTATTTGATAATTTTGATATTCTTTGTGGTTGTACTCTTTCAAAAGCAGCTAGGCCTCTCTCTATGTTCTGCTTTTCGGGAAAGCTCATGGGAAATGTGTTGTGGTTTGATCCTGAGGCCGGATGCCAAGGGACAATCTCTGCACATCACCCTGGGTTCGCAGCAGAGAGAGCCACTTAGACCGAAGCCTGAGGTGACATTAAGTCAATCAAGTCAATCAAGTCGAGGGGAATCATTGCGGAATCATTGCGGAATCGTTGTACATCCCTTGCCTTACTTTGTATGCGAGTTCAGGTCGGATAGGTCGGGAAAGCTTGAAGTTTGTGTGCTGAGGATCTTGCGGCAGCCAAGTTCGCCGAGAAGGGAAGACCTGGAGCGATCCTTCAACCTACGTTTCTTGAACCTTGATATCGAAGCAAGTTGCGCGGAGGACCCTGACATCATGGAAATCCAACCGGTTCGTGAAACTGACCCTTGGCTGCGCTTGTTGCTCACAAGCTCATGCCAGCATGTCATAAGGAAGCATGAGCAGAAGGCTGGTAACAATATGATGACCACAAATACTTGGTGATTCACAGCAGCATATAAGCAGTATAGAGAATACATAATAATTATAAATTAATAAGTAGTCCAGCACGTTCAAAGGGGTGCCTAATGAAATTCAAAAATTGAGATTCTTAAGGGGTGCCTAATGGACACCCCTTAGCGTTCATGGAGATGGCACACTAGAAAATGATTAGTTCCAACCTGAAATCGTCCAATCCTACCCGCGTGGCATCTGTGGTGCACCTCACTTCATTTTTGGCGAGAAGAAATGCATGTGTGTCATTTCGTGTCAGATGTAAAATGTTCCCCAGTTTAAACAAACTAGTCAAAATCGACACGAAATGACACGCGCAGGGGTTGTCCAAAAAGCACCCGACACGTTTCTAAGGGGTGCTTATTGGACACCCCTTTGCCTAAGGGGTGCTTTTTGGACACCCCCTACCGACCGACACGACAGGGCAATGACACGCAATGACAAGCATGTTTTTCTTGATTGAAAAAAATCTTGTCACCCCTTTTGACCGACACGACACGGCAATGACACGAAATGACACGCATTTCTGGAAGCAGACGTGGGGAAATCAAAGAAAAATACACATAATACCTCATTACCCCTTTTGAACTGTTAGTTCAGGACCCTTATTAATTTTTAAGGGGTGCCTAATGATGGACACCCGTGCTAAGGGGTGCTTATTGGACACCCGTTTGGACATCCTAGGTATCAAATGCAACTTTCTAGTTGATGCCAAGGAACGTGCTCAGGCAGGAGACTTGCTGCTGCTGTCCCTGCCGCGGGACCGCGTGGTGGAGATTATTTCCAAACAAGAACGCGGCATTCGCGTGCGCAGCTTGCATGCTAACCAGGTACTTTCTGAGCAGTCTGAGTTCGTGGAGCTGGTGCTGAGTGCAAATTCACCCTTGCTTGGGCAACCGATCTGTGCCTAGGAAACCGTTTAGCTCTGCAGTCGCTGTTGGTGTTTTGGCCCATTTCGTTGGAATGTTGTTCGGGAATCCAGTGAAGCCAACCATGCTTTTGTTATGTGTTTCTTGGCTGATCATCAGGCAATGCATCGAAGATGGTGAGCGAAGCTTACAACGCCGGTCTCATCGCTGTCCGGTCACGATACTGGGGTACAGCCTTCGCAACTGATCAACAAGATAGCAAGGAAGCTAGTAGTAGTCCAAGTCCATTCCACCGTCGAGCAAGTGCAAATTTTGTAGCGGGCGATGTGATCTTGGTGATGGCGCAGACCGACACCAGCTATCCTTCTTCTCATTTTCTCTTAGTCACACGCTTGGGTTCCTTGCCCAGGCCCACTTCATTCTATGATTTGGTGCCTTTGCTCCTTTTCGTCCCTGCACTGATGCTCACGTCCCTGGATGTCGTCAGCATGGTCCAGATTTCGGTGACGCTGTCAACTCTGTTCATCATGGGTGGGTGGATCAAAGCCACAGAGATCCGCACCATCGTTGATTGGCAGCTGCTGATCCTCATTGGAGCAGCTTTGGGCATTGCACAGGCCATGTCGAAATCTGGATTGGCAGCTGGCGTTTCCAGAGCAATTCTATCAAGTGGCCTTCCAAACTGGCTCACTCCGTCCCTTCTATATTTGATTGTCATGGCCGCTGCCTCAGGGGGCTCAAATTCAGTATGGCAACTATCTTGAAAGCTACCTTCAAAGCATGCTAGACCAGATGCCGGGACCATAGGAAGCATTGGAACACAAACAAAATTGCGCACACTGCATCACGCAGTCAAAAAATTGAGATGTGGAAGTGGGTGAGCATCTTATTTTGACCCCCTTCCCAGGGCCTTCCCACAAATTTCCACGAGCAACTGCTGAGGTGACGACAGAATTGGTCACCAACAATGCTGCAGCAGCTCTGGGGGTTCCATTGGCCATCGATCTCGCAGAGAAGATGGGCTTGCAATCTCCACATCCCTTGGCTCCTCGGAGCGTGATTACGGTCCTCCCTCTCCAACACGCAACACTCCCCAGAAACATCCAGAAACACACGGTTTAGAATTGGATCTATTCATAGCCTAATAATGCGTAATAGATCCTAGTAGCTATTCATTGATTTCATTCTGGAAATTCAATGTTGGGCGGAAGGGATTATTATCAAGTGATTTTATTTGGGGACCATGCTTGCAACCTAGGTCATGGTGGTCATGATTGCGGCATCCACATCGTTTGCCTCGCCAATTGGCTACGCCACCAACCTCATTGCAAGGATCTTAGCATGAGGACTAACTGCTGGAAGCATGACGATCCAGTGCATGTTTACTCCTCTGTTATCCATTTTTGCATCCTTTGTGATCGAATGACACAGACTTCAAGAGAAGGGAGGAGAGGGAGTGAGTGTGAGAGCAATTCCTGAACAGGGCAAGTTCTGAAGCTGGTGTCCAGCAGAGGTCAATGACTTTCACGCCTTTTGAGCTGAGGTGATGGGTCCAGGCGGTTACTCCTTCTTGGACTTCCTGCGATTGGGTGGATGTTTAGACTTAGTATGGCTCATTGGTTGCAGCCTTCTGCTACCTTTTATGTGGCCAATGGTATGAGCCCAGGTGGCAAGAAACTCTGTTGGAAAATGCATTTTTCTCCTTGGGAACGAACATGTTTTAATTCGGCCGACCGATTTATGCTCAGCAGAGTGCCTCACAGCACTGGTTGCCAGTCACAATAGCCATTATCATTTTTAATTATCCACAATCAGGGACCAGTTAATTCAGTTGTCAGCTGTTCAATGCGCGCGGCACTGTGTGGCAGGGCAATGCGTGTCATTGCCATGGAGTGGGGCATGCACAATCCGTAGCCAGTCTAGATGCTTCCTTCACACGCTGGACTCAAAGACGGGGGCAACGTGTCCAGATGCTGCCAGTGGTACATCCACAACAATCCCATGTGGCCGGTTGCATGACAGGAAGCGTCGCCCAACATGGCTGGAAGCTTCTGCTTACGTCTGCTAATTTTTTTGGTTTGAAAGCACTTGAAGGGGCCCAAGGTCCGAAACATGAGATCTTGGGATCGCTCACCTTCCTAATCTCAGCAGACAAGACCCGTCTACATATTATCTCAAAAAGTGGCAAGCTGAAGTGCAGCCCGAGATGGCAAACGTGGGTAGTTTGTCCTTTCTGAAACAGGGCAAATCAGATCAAATCAGGCAACATGAGCAGTTCCATCTTGGAAATGAACTGGTTGAGGTATGTTGAAGAGACGTTTTGTTGCACAATGGCCAGGCAACCTGGAAGGCCGGAAGGGTGCAATGCCCCAAGTGGCCCCTCACGGAGGCAAGGCAATGCAGGGCAGGAGAATCTGTTGCGATGCACTTTGTTGACTTGTGGAAAGTGTGGATATGATATGATTGGATGCATGGAAGGTTACCACCCGCATTAAAATTTCACATTATAAAATTCCATTTATGTCGAAAATCCCGGGCCTTGGCCCTGGCGGGCATGGAATTTGATATTGGCCGGCTATCAGAGGCCAAGCACGCTGCCAAGTTTCCCAAAAGGGTCAACAGAGGTGGGCAGCTGTTGCAGATTTGGCAACCCGAAGGTAAGCGGATCCGCTACCTGAAGCTGGATTGTACTGGTAGGGATTGTACTAATTATGTCGGACCATCATATACCACACCATACCACTCCACAACACTACTTAAAGACTTTGCGATACTATTCAATACATTCATTATATATATTACATTATGGCATACTTACAATTACATAAGCTGGATCATTTTTCTTGAATCAGGGGGTGGTTGACCAGGCATCTGTGCTGCTGGCACTTCAAAACCTTGATGCAAAGTACCGTGAACCGCTGGTTGCCGAATTGCTGTCGATGTCACGAGAGCTCAGGCGCCTTACCCCAGGACGAATGGTTCATATATGGTTCATATATGGTTCATATATGGTTCATATATGGTTCATATATGGTTCATATATGATTCATATTGCGCTCGTGGACATACAGTGGGATCTTGGTAAGTCTGGTAAGGAACAGGCCCAGGGGCCCAGACAAGGCGTACTGCGGAACAATGCAGGTCAAAGGACCCTACCTTCCACTGCAAGAATATGAGTTGAGTTAGTGACAGAATGGGCTGTTGAATTGAACTTGGAGGAACATAGCTGCACTAATTCAGTATAATAGTCTGTTGAATTGAATACTATGGCTGTTAATATTGTTATAACTTCAGTATAACTTATTATTTCCAATCCGCAGGCCATAGCTGCACTATGCTGCACTTGAACCAGCCCAGCGCAGGGCGGCGAAAGATCGGGCATTGACTCAGAGCAGGAGAAATTCTCAGCTACAGAAAGAGGTATGACACCCGGGCGGCCAGCGGTTGGAGGAGATGGCAACAGAGTTTTGGATGTTTTGGTTATGTAATGTGAGTGGCCTTCGTCACGGTACAATATCAAAAAGCACGTTGCATTATCAACCGAGTATTTGAGTGCATTTGAATCGTTGCTCAGCTCTGAGCCTTTCCTTGTGGCTTCTCTTTGGCATTCTCTGGCTGTCTTGTTTCACCCTGTTACCCTTCGTACGAGCACAAACTTGACCGCATGGCAGGCTGATGACCAGGTGCATTCCTAAGATGTGACAGCTGCATGAAGATGTCCATTCAGACACCTAAGCGAGCCGCTGGCTTAGGCAAAGCTCTTCCAGACCTTGGTCACAGCCTTGAAAATGTTTGAGAGATGGTGGCCAAGCCCGAAGCCATGAACTAGTTCAACGAAATTTGACATCGAGAGCATCAGATTCTCGAGACATAATTATTGCAATTGGATGCAATTGGTTGGTTTATGGTTCTTATGTTCTTCAAGGTGTCAGACCCGTGTGCCTACTTGATTGCTTCACCCCTCCACTCAGCTAATCACATGAATGAGCATTTGCCGACTGCTGGCCACGGCCATGCTGCGTGTTGCGGCCTCACTGCAGGTTGATTTGCAGCAGCAGAACCAATGGTTTGAAGAGCGACGGCGAAAGGTCGATGACACGAACAAGGCGAAGTTGGGAGAGGACTTGAACTTGTGCTGATTTTGATCATAGGAGACCCCAAGTCGCCTGAACTCATTGCGTTTGTATGATTCACGTCTTTCTACTATTATCTGTAGAAGCATATAGAAGCATGCTGTTTTGTGCTTGCGCGAGCTTTGTGTAAAGATCGCATGGGAATTGCCATTGGCATGTTACGCATGCTGGCAGTAGACATATAATTCATATAATAATATTATATATATATGATATATAGTGTCTTCACATAGTCTGGTAATCAAAGAAAGATCTCAGAGACAGAACTTCGCCAAACCACCCAGAAGGTGGACTTCTGAGCTTTCATTAAGAACTTCCAACTGCCAGCCCATATGTGCTCAGTTGCTGCTGGAAAACGAGCAGATGCAGATCGAGAGGCCTGGCAGCAGCCGAGCTGTTCTTAACAAACCATTGCTCCAGCAGCGAACCAGGTTGCGAATGGCAGCTGAAGACGTTGCAGCTGCCAGGCAGTGTCATTTTCATACGTGTTCATCACAGCCTGCTGTTGGCTCACACATAAGATGCCGTCAGATTTTCGGCAACAGGCATCGGTTGGAGCAGCCCAATGAGATCAAGAAGGCGTGGGTTTGGGATGGTTTGGGCACGGCTCGGAGACTACTGGAGTCATTTTTGATCGGGTAAGCTATGTTGGCCCAACAGTGCCCAGCATATGGAAGTATTTCACCAACCTATGCTTGTGGTAGCGTCCCTTGGTAGTCCAGAGGATTTGCCGATGCCAACTCGATGATAATCTTAGCTTCGGATTAATGGCACACACACCGTCACACACCCCTGCGCAATAATGTAAAGCTACCCCGCAATTAGATTTTTTTCAGGATTTCAGTTTCAAAGGGTTTGAAACAAGTTTGAAACAAGTTCAGGTCAATTCATTTCAGTTCCCTACAGACATACATACAGACATACATACAGCATGATAATTTGATAATTAGGAAGTTATGTGCATGGTAGCTTCGGAGCTTCCAGTAGCTGGATTTCAGCTTAGATCCAATAATAAACGATACTTTAAGCTAGAATCCAGCTACTGGAAGCTCCGAAGCTACCATGTACATAACTACAGTTGGTGACCCCTGAACAGAGGCAATTGTCCCTTTTCAGGGCAGATCCTGGTGCCCCCAAGTGGCAATCGGCGGCTCAGATGGACCTTCTAAAGGGTTTCAGACCAGTTTCAGACCCCTATTTGGCACAGATTCGCAACAATGCCTTTTGACATCTGGGCAAACGGCAACGGCAACTTGTTTTAGGACTGATCTCAAGATTTCTTCTCCTTATGTATTGTTTCAGGACTGATCTCAGGATTTTTTTCGCTATATATTGTTTCAGGACTGATCTTAGGTATTTGTTTCCCTACATATTGTTTCAGAGCTGATTTCAA
>Ga0126342_10005012_pt1 | contig 22912 bp, 15 predicted proteins | sample Cyp1metagenome_FD_92528 | JGI IMG/M metagenome (GOLD analysis project Ga0126342, IMG submission 92528) | Coral microbial communities from Lord Howe Island, Old Settlement Bay, Australia - Cyphastrea 1 metagenome | ecosystem: Host-associated > Invertebrates > Cnidaria > Coral ...
ATCACCATTAAATCACCATTAAATCACCATTAAATCACCATTAAATCACCATTAAATCACCATTAAATCACCATTAAATCACCATTAAATCACCATTAAATCACCATTAATCACCATTAAATCGCCATTAAATCACCATTAATATGCTCTGAATTTAGTCATGTCCCATGTTTCGAAGGACCATGCAGTGATTCCCATGTTTGTCCCATGAGTCCCATCAGGACCAGTGTTGTTCAGAACGTCGAATGAATTCGGATTTCTTCAAATCATTTAAGCATGGGATAATCACCATTAATAATGGGATTATATACCAATAATAGTGGTTAATGATGGTTAATAATGGTTAAATCACCATTACTGGTTGGTGGTTTGGAACATTGTTTTTTTTGCCATATATATATGGGATGTCATCCTTCCCATTGACTTTCATATTTTTCAGAGGGGAAAAAAACCACCAACCAGATTAAGTATCATTAACTTTCCCGAAAAAATCACCCTTGATTGTTAAGCATCCAAATCCTGCTTGTTCAACAACACATCGCCATCAAAAAACTGCAAACAACCATTCCCAAAAAAGATATAAGAAGTTAAAGCTAAACAACGTGATAACATATACCCTCTGGTTATTTAACATAGCCATGGAAAATCACCATTTTTAATAGGGAAATCATCTATAAATGGACCATTTTCCATGGCTATGTTAAATAACCAGAGGTTGTTCTTATTATCTTGGGGGTTGTGATATCTGATAACTGATAATTGAGATTATTTTCACTATTAATCATTGAAGAATCCATCATATTATAGTAGTACTATAAGTACTCTATATATATCTTGGTAAATCATAACGACCTCACTGTTCTCCCTCACTGGAATCATGGTCAATAAGGGAAATCATCCCCAAATGGCTTTAATTCAGGTCAATGAATTATTATAATTTACCCAGATATATACATAATCATCAGGAATCATACATAAATCCCAAACAGATGTTGGTGATGTATCCCATCATATCACATCCCCAGATATATCGAGTACTATATCACTGTTATTATGTCATTTTATATCTTCCCCAGATGTTCCATGGATAATCCCCATATGTTCCATCAATCATAACTATACAGACTATCTCCAGTTAGTAGTATCTCTGTAATAATTAAGTACTATAAATTATTATATGTTCTATAACCATTATTGATCATTGAATCATGATAACAATGATATTTCTATAATCATGTTTGTTTTGTATTTCTATAATTTCTATATTCATTATATCTTGGCCCTACTTAGATGAGCCATGGGGTTGGTGATTCCTAGTTAGTAAGTGGCTTACAGACCACAGAAATCTCCAATTAGATTCCATTTACCAACTAGTTCCCCAACTCCAGCCAGGCCATCTAAGTATTCATCAATGTCATTGGATTCATAAAGAGTTAACTAACTATTAGTTAAGTATTACAGTAGTTAAGTACTCTACTATTAGTTAAGTAACTATTAGTCAAGTATATAAGCATTTCCCCTATAATTACCTTTGAAGTTCCCATTGTAATATTACCCGCAGACGCCGTGTGTTGCCCAGACATTAACATTGAGAATGTCGTGCTGTCGAATACATGATAGGAGAGATTGCAGAAAATACTGCGTATACGCAGTGTTTTCCAGTTTAGGATTCGAAGTTTTCAGAGCCTAGGTTTTAGGGTTTAGGGCTTTAGGGTTTGGGGCTTTAGGGTCTAAGGGCTTTAAGGATTAGGATGGTTTAGGGGTTTAGGGTTTAGGGTTCGTCGTCTGGGAAATCTCAAAACACTGGCCCTGCGCAGGTGTTTGAGCATGTTGAAGGATACTGTTTAAACATGTTCAAACGCCATTTGAACCTTCCAGGCACACACAGCGCCTGGCCGTAATATTATATACCATCTTAATTCCATAATTCAATAATCCCACGAATGTGTCCATGAATTATAACATATCACAACTGGTTGGTGGTTTGGAACATTTGGAATATTTTTCCATTCAATTGGGAATATTCATCATCCCAACTGACTTTCACTCCATCATATTTCAGAGGGGTAGGTCAACCACCAACCAGATTATTATTAACCATCATTAACCATATAATAAGCAGATTATTATTAACCATATATATATATATATAATATATATATATATATATTAATAGTGTATTACCAACCAATGGTAGGTAGGTCAACCACCAACCAGATTATTATTAACTATCAGTAACCATTAGCCAAATATTTGGAATAATAACCCCAACTGACTAATATGTTTCAGAGGGGTAGGTCAAACACCAACCAGATATTATAACCATAGACGATCTCTATTCATCCCCATTGCAGCTCCTCTGAAAAACCTCCAAGGTCCTCCTCGGTGAGAGCCGTGGTGAGCTTGCGCCCGCTGCTGCCGTCCGGGACGGAGCAAACGGATGGATGTAACGAAGACGTCGGATCCAACGTGGATAAGAAGCTAGTACATGTCAGTGGATACCCTCTGGTAATTTGTTACAGTTTGCTATTGAACATGGCCATAGAAATAGTGAGTTTTCCCATTAATATAATGGTTCTATGAATTATATGTTAGTTTACCAGTGGATAGATATAAGTCAAATATCTATAAAGGTATATCATATGGCTAAATAATGCTAAATAACTGTCAGTATATCAGTGGAAATATGTGGAAGTGACGAAAAATCGAATAGGTGGTTATTTATCACTTGGGTGAATAGTGGATGTAGCTATAGCTGATAAATGGGATATATATATATATATAAAGTGGATAAATGGGATATAAAGTGGATTTCCTAGGGGTTTTATTTTAAGCATTAAAGATGGGGATATAAAATGGATAGTTACATTTTCGCTGATGATTGCTTGATGATTGGTTCGAGGGATACTACCCAATATATAGTTCATAATCTGCAGTAAAATGCAGAGACAGAAGGTTTTGAACACTGCTTACATGTTGTACCTTTATACATCATTTGGGGATACAGTTTATGTTAGTAAAGGCGATTTATTCATGTTTTTTGTTTCCGACGCCGGTGCACACATCACTGCACTTTCCAGCTGGCTCCCAGATTTTCAGGGCTGAATAGCCCGCATTTTCCTAATTATTTGCATCTGTCGCACGGCCCTGACGGGGCGAGAAGGTCAGCTAGTCAGCGGCGGATGGAGCCCCTTTGAGACAGCAAAAGGCAAATGGCGTGGCCATTTTGGCGCAAGAGCTGGCTCAAGCGCCGAGCCAGTCCTGCAAGATGGAGGTTGAGAAAGCGATGGACAAGGCTTTGGCCCCACTGCGAGCCGGCGAAATGCCGAGCACGGAGCCTCTCGGCTGATACTGAATGCAACACGGCAGCGCAGTCTGAGCTGACCACTTGGCAGGTTGAGAAGGTATGGCTGGCTTGGACAATTCCGGTCGCAGACATCGCATGAGATCTCCAAAGCAGACTTCAGCACCAAGCTGCCTTCGACCTGGCTTGGACGCGACCTTTGGAAGGTCTTTGCTTGCTGGGCATTCTTATAGCCATATGATATGTTTTGTTCTAGACTGTGCTCCTTCCAACACTTTCAGCAGAGTACCTTCAAAGATGGCTATAAAGATGAAGTATTGTTGTTGTACAATACCGTGTTTTGAATAGATCTACACATCTGAATGCTTCATGATCCCCTGTAAACAAGGTAGGTTGAGGGCCGCTGATAATGATCAGTCAGCCATCATATATCAATCGAATCTCATTTTTTTGTTGTTAAATATCTAAATTGACGATTGTCATTGTCAGCAACCAAAAACAAAACATTGAATACAGTGATATTATCCGTTCAAACTTATTGCTGTTTGGTGGTTTCAAACATGTTTTATTTAGCTTCTGGCCCGGCTCCCTACCAGCGGGGAAGCGGTCCTTGCCGAACGTCGGGTGGATTTGAACTCACGGCCGTGCTTGGCAATGGTGTGAGGCGCCGAAGGGTCGGTGCACAATTGGGTGTGGCCACCACAATCTGAGATTGGCTCGCGAGGTGACGTGGTTGCAGAGGTCACTTCCTACACCTGCGACAGTGCTCTGGTGAGTTTGATCCCATGTGGGACGCGTGCAAAGATCATGGGAGCGATCAAGGTTCCGCCTGACTGCAATTGTGTGTCCATCTTCGACGCCACGCTGCTGGACAAAGTGCCCTTCTTGGTGTTCGTCGTGGACAATGCCTCTGATGTTTTGTACCACAAAAAGGGAAATCGTGACGACCTGTTCAACATCATCGAGCTGTGCAGTGGAATCGGTATCGGAGCTTTTGGTTTCAAGGAAGCTGGAATGCGGGTTGTCGAGAAGTCCATCCTGGCCAAGATCCCCGCCCCAGGCATGGAATTTGACAGCACTGGAGAACAGGAAGCTCGATTGATTGCTCTCGAACACCAAGTTCATGCCCTGGCAGCCGGCCAGCAGCAGCTTGACCAAAAGCTGGATGACAGTGTCGCTCGCAATGACACACAATACCAAGCGCTCCATACAGCAAATGGAATCCCATGGCCACCAAATGCAAGCGCTGTTCTCCTCCTAGATGCAGCAGATTGAAGCCTTGCTTTCCAAGAAGCTCCGCACTGAATGACGGTGCTGCCACGCCCCTGTTCCCTGCAGGGGTGGTGGCCCCTGTGCAATCCTCTCTTGCCTGGCTTGGTTCTTCTTGACCGTTTTGGCTCTGCTCTGTCTTGGGCGCTTGGATGTCTGTGGCTTAGGTCCTCAGCTTTCGCTTGCTTGCGTTGGAATTTTAGTTGGTGTTGCCCTTCTGCTGAGGCTTGTCTGGACTGCTTGCCTTTGGAAGTTTGGGGCTGGCAACATTCGCAATTCCCGTCTTTTGCTTGGCTCCTGTGCCTGGGTGCCTCGTTTGACTTGGTGCACCGTCCGCTTGCGTTATCCGGTTCACACGCGGCCTGTGTCTCTGCCTGTTCGTCTCGGCTTTTGGGCGTCGTTCCTCTCCCTTTGGGGTGTGGGTGAGGCTTTCACGGCAGGACCTGAGTTCCGTATTGGGGTGGCCAACCTGAACGGCCTGAACAACAAAGCTTTTGGTTTTGCTGATTCTTCAGTGGACATCTGGATTTTGTCCGAAACCCATCTCACGAAAGGAGGCATTGTCACGTTCCAGTCCAACTTGCGCCAGGCCAAAACCCCTTACAAGTCCTTCATCCATGGATGCCCTGTGGCTCAGCGCTCTTTAGCTTCTGACATCGGGCAATGGTCAGGTGTTGGTGTTCTGACTTCATTCCCAGCCCACAGGCTCCCGCACTCTTGGCCTCCTGTTGCTTACAACTCGGCCCTACCCACGTGAATGGGCGGGAGTTCTGCAACGGTCTGGTCCTCGTTTCATCGCTGGTGACTTCAACCATGACCTTGACCGTCTGAATACCATCACCACACTTGAGCGCTTGGGGTTCCGTGACATCCAAGACATCCATGCTGAGCGTACTGGCCAACTTCCTGTTGCCACTTGCCGTGGGAAAACGAGGCGGGATTATCTCTTTCTCTCACGCGGAATGGCCCGGCTGCTTGTTTCTTGCCAAGTGGATGATGAGTCTCTTTCCGACCATTCCTACCTCATTGGCAACTTCGAGGGCTCTTTGGATTTGCTTGATCGGTTTGTCTGGCCTGTCCCTGACCCAATGGACGGGGAAGCTGCCTCAGATCAGCAACCTGTCACTGACAACTTGTTCTTGCCTGATTGTCACTTGGACCAAGATTATGAAACCTTTTGGCGAAAGGTTGAAGCTCACAACAACGATGCCCGCCGGCAGAAATGCAAGCCCCTTGTCCGAGCCATGCAAGGCCGTGGGATCCAACGCAAGCCGCAATTGCGCCACGGCATGTTGGCCCCCACCAAGACTAGTCGCCCAGGTGACCGACAGCCCGCCTTCCTTGGCTCTTGTCTTCAGCACGCCCAATGGCTCAAGCAGCTGCGAAGGCTCCAATCGTTTCTGCGGTTAGTTCGTGCCCCTGTCCTCACTGCTGCCCATCGTGCTCATCTCTTTGGACTTTGGACTTCCATCCGACGTGCTCCTGGATTTCCCCCGTCTTTTCCGCAGTGGTGGACTCAGCGTGCTGCGGCCCTTGGTGATCCGACTTGCGTACCGGTTGAGCCCCCTGATGCAGCCCTGGCTGAGCTTCTCTATTCAGGTTTCCTGCTGGACTTTGAGCAGCTTGAGGCTACCTTGATCTCTGCTCGTTCCCATGCCAACCGCCTTGCCAAGGCATCAGATGTTCATGCCATGTACCGCACGGTCCAACGTGACGCTCCTGTTCAAGTTGATTCGTTGGTTGGTGTTCTGGCGGCCAAAGTCCTTGAGGTCGACACTGATGAGTGTGCTTTGATCACCGATTTTGCTCGCTCTTGGAACTTAATCTCCCATTATGCACTCCTCGGGTCCTCTTTCCATCATCCACGCTGAACAAGACAAAATTTGGGTTGATTCTTGCGCTGGTGTCCATCCAGGTGACGAAGTGTCCCAGACCTCCTTCACTTCTGATCTGTGTGACCTCTTCCAAGCGTTTGAGTCCTTTTGGTCGAGTTTGTGGAACAAACATGCTTCTGTGCCGGACTCACAATGGGATGATATCATCGGTTTTGCGGCCACCCAGCTCCGTCCCATGGCGCCATCACAACCTGCCTTCACGACCTGTTCACGACCAACTCTGTCCGTCGTTGTCTGTTGCGCAAAACGGTCCAGTCCGCCACTGGACTTGATGGAGTGGGTCATGCTGATTTGTTGGCCCTTTCGGACACTGATTTGGGTTTGCTTCTCCGGACTTTTGATCTTGCGGGCCGTTTTGGCACTTGGCCCCAGCAGACCTTGAATGGGTACGTTCGATCACTTGCCAAAAACTCTGACCCACAGGGCGTCGGTCACTTTCGACCAATCACTGTTTTCTCGGCCTGGTATCGCACTTGGAGTTCTGTTGCTGCACGTCATTGGTTGGCTCAGCTGTCTGCGGTTGTGGATCCTTTCCTTTGTGGGAATGCAGTTGGTTGCAGTGGCGGTTTGTTTTGGAACAAGTTGAAGCCGCCCACCGTGACAACGTTCCAATCTGCGGCTTTTCGGCAGACATCGTCAAAGCTTTCAATGTGTTGCCACGTCGTCCTGCTTTTGCTGCCGCCAAATTGCTGGGAATCGCTCAACCCACCTTGGTTGCTTTGGCTGGAGCATTAAGTGGATTCAAACGGCACTTTGTCATCCGTGGCTCATACTCGCCTGGAGTGGACTCCGGCAACGGTTTCCCAGAAGGTTGTGCTTATATGTCTTGTGTGTCTATGATGATCCTCACCCAGCTCTTCCATCGTTGGCTTTCCTGCTGCAATGCTTTGTTTCGGCCTGTGTCATACGTGCACCACTAGGCTATCATTCTTCACAATGTCAACCACATACGACAAGCAACTGATGCCGTTGATCGCTTTGCTGCTTTGCTCCAAATCCAGCTTGATGCCCAAAAAAGCTTCACCTGGTGCACCCATCCAGAGGGCCGCAAAGAGCTCCGCAACCAGGGTTACAGTGTTCTGCTTGGGACTCGTGAGCTTGGGGCCCACGTTGTCTATACGAAACAGTTGGCCAACAAAACAACGATCGAACGCATCCGGGGCCTCTCTGGCCCTTTGGGCCAAGCTCTCGTCGACATGGTGCACATTCCGCCCTGGTTACTCGAGTTGCGTGGCCGCGTGCATTTCATGCCGTCTCTGCTGTCGTTGTGGGCAAGAAACATTTTGCAGGTTTACGTACTCAGCTCATGCAAGCTCTGCACTTACAAAAACCAGGTGCCAATTCGGTCTTGCAATGTGGCTTAGAGTCCCTGGACACTGTGACCCTTTGCTTTTTGCAGCTTTGGAAACCTTCCGTGGTGCTCGTGCATTGGGTGTTGACTTTTGTGTTGTCCAGGCTCTCAATGCTGGTCCCTTCGGTGATGCTGACCCCCAAGATCTTTTGCCAAAGATTGCATCAAGTTGGCTTTGAGCGTGGACCCAATGGGATCGTCCATGACCAAATTGGGGAGTTCCGTGTCTTGCTGTGTCCTTTCGGGGAGCTTCGCTTTCGATTGCAACTGGCTTGGGTGTCCATCATGGCGGTCCATGTGCAGCATCGTCCTTCTTTCCGTGGCTTTCGGTTGGTCGATGTCGTTCATACTCGTGCTGCCTATTTGAAGTTTGACCCTTTTGAAGGAGTGCTGCGGAAGCATCGGCCACACTCACCAATGAGCATGCCCAATATTGGTCCCAAGATCGCAGCTCTTTATGTGCCAAATGCTCCGCCTTGGACTCCATTTATCACCGGATGTGGGAATGTCCTGCCACGCAAGCCTTGCGTGACCAGCTGCCTGTGGACTTCCTTTGCACTGTCGACTCACTGCCGCCTGTCTTGCGAGAGCATGGTTGGACTGTTCGTCCCAGTCTTGCCGATGCTTGGCTCAAATATCTCGATCGCATCCCTGGCCAAGTTCAGTTTCCTCCACTGTCATGGTTGGCCCCCATCCTGGACGTGTTCACTGATGGGTCTTGCATGTCTGTATCCTGCGGTCAGCGACCTCCGCATGGCGTCCTGGTCGGTCATCTTGGCGCGTCCATATGCCCTGGACTTTGGCCCCCAAGACTTCTTTGCTGTGGCAGCCCAACCTCTTGCTGGCTTGCTTCAATCGGCATATCGTGCTGAGTTGTTTGCTATTGTGACAGCCATGCGCTTTGCTTTGGTTCATCGGCGACCCCTTCGTATTTGGACTGATCGACTGCCAGAGTGCAATTGATGCCGCTCTCATGTCCGTGATGGTGTCCCTTAATGCCAAACACTGCGATCTTCTTCGGTCCATGCAGCAGCTTGCCCTCGAAATCGGTGTTGGATGTGTTGACGCATTGAAGGTCCCTGCGCACACGTCCCTGCAGGCCTGTAACAATGACCTGGAGCGCTGGTTGATCACCGGAAATGACCTCGCCGACAAAGCCGCCAAGTCGGCCAACGCGGCTAGGCCGGCAGAAGTTTGGACTCTTTGGGATCACATGGCCGAACAACTTTGTACCCAGCGTGCGCAAGCAGACCTGATTCGAGCACATATCGTCGCTGTTGCAAAATTGTGGCAGGACGTCCCTATAATGCAGCCAAGAGCCAGCACCCACTCGTGTCCCGGCCGCTTCGTGTCAGTCGCCTCCAGCCCACTATAGGTCTTCACCCTGCCTGAGCCTTTGGTCCTGGTCGGTCCTACGTTCCGTCGCAGTTTCGGTCTGGACTTGTTCACCAAAGTTGCCAGATGGATTTCATGCATCCGTGCGGTAGATTCCGAGTTGCACTGGATATCGTTTCACCATTTATTCATCAGTTTCCAAAAAAGGGAGGGTCCCGTTCACATTTCCAAGTTTCAAGGTGTTTGGAAAGTTGAAACTGGTGAATTGGCCAATTTGGCCAACCACGTTCGACTTGGCGTACGCGTCACGCATTTCCGGCTGATGCTCCAGCAGTTTGTGCGTGACTGTGCCGCCCGATTTGTCACTGCCACGTTGAAACCTGATTCTCAATGGGTTAGCTGTTTCAAGGGAAGCTTAGCTTTTGGGATTACTCAGGAGGAGTATGATTTCATTGAGGGGTTTCTGGCGGCACAGCTCAAGACGCCGGCAATAGGATCAGGGAAATCCCTGGACATGATCCGATTCATCTAGGCCACCAGTGCCCGCTAGTTCTGCGCGACCCAGGCTAGCAGCGGTGTGCCGGGAGGAAAAAACATTTTTTATTTTCCATTTCATACATGGGATGTCATCCTTACCATTGACGAACTCCATCATTTTTCATGATGGTTATTGCACCACCAACCAGATTGTCACATTTCAACCATCATTAACCATCATTAACCATCATCATAGCCATTTATATAAACAATTTTATATAAACCATATATTAACAGTATATTAACCATAGTGAAGTAACCAACCAGATTGTCATATTATTTTTCCATTAAATACAACCACCAATCGACTACCAGTGTTTTTAGTCGCCCATGAGGCGGTGCCCCAGTTCGGAATCGCAAAAAGTTTGCGTTGTTTTTTTCCCTGTCAAAATGTCTGCAACTGGGTGAACGGATGGGGTTATGGTGTTAACTTACGACAGTATAGTTAGATTTGTGTGTCTCAACCAACACACTCAACTGGACTTGACATTGTGACCATGCCCGCACATAATTGTCCCACTATATCAATGTTTATTGCTGAAATCACCATTTCCCCCCGTTTTAAACCTCACCATTGTAGCTGCTCAACCTCAATGTTCATCGGTTTCCGTTGGTTCAACGAGGATTTTCATTGCAGCATTGGGTCAACCCACCTGGAAGGTTCGAAGTCGATGCGGGCCATGAAAGCTGCTGTCAGGCCGTGGGGCGTAGGATGTTACCAGATTGGAGGATGGTTATATTTGAATTAGATCAGTTACATGATGTTACATGTCTACTTATGTCTAGCAGAAAACGGTGCCAACGCTGGGTTCTCACAGACATGACGGTTTTTTGCTAGTAGGACTGAACCAGTTTTCTTTTAGAACAGATGATGTTGCACCGTACCTGTATGGTGGGCCAGAAAGATAGAGAGATTACAGGTGTCCTCACATTTCCTCCCGTTTTCAAGATCAGTGTCATAAAAAAATGTGGTCCAATAACTATTATGTTGGAGAGCAAATATGGACATACCCAGGAAAAACCTTACTCTTTTGTTGTTTTGTGCAATCAGTCTCTTGATCAATAATCAGTAAATCAACAGTTGGTATTAATCCTATTACCACCAATATTGTCAATAATATCATTATCATAGGATTAATACCAAACTATACCCAATAGGATTACTATATCAAACTATGATCTATAATAAGCGTAGGATTAATATCAAACTACAACCGGAGATAATCTATTGATCAAAAATCATCAATAGTTGGATATACTGATCCTATTCCCTCCAATATTGTCTGGTAAACATCTTTGAATTTACCCAATATCTTACCCACCATATATATATATATACATAATACATATACATGTTCTACACAACTATTCTTCAATCTCCAACATAACAGATACTATATTATAGTAGTATCAGTATATCCCCAAACATATGTTACCCTGATATGTATATATATACACTGTATATAGTATTTTTTTTGCCCCCATATATTTCTCCCCTGTGAAAGTTGGAGATGACGCTCCAAACCGCCGCTGGGCAGGTGGCGGATGATCGCTCCATTCTGGTGAGGCTGCTGGTGATGGCCTGGCCTAAGAAATCGGAAGTAAATATTAACATGATATATGCTACATATAAAAAAATCGGAAGTAAATCGTACTAATATATGTGTGTAACTTGACATATACACAATCATATTCGTTTCATCTATATGTATATACTATACACATTTAATTTAGAACTATAATTTGCTTTATATCCAATAAATGGCTTTACCAAAAACGCCCAATGCCGCCATCGATCCAGGGTAGGCCCAAGTGGACACCAGTGGCGGAAGTATGTCTTCGATGCCTGCTTACCCGACGATCGTTCCCAGAAGCAGGCGTGGGACATCGGCGTCAGGGGCGTCAGGGAGCGCTGTGTGAGAAATGCCCAGTTGCAACTGGATGATGGTGATTTTTACGTGATGTATCATGATTTATCCGTGAAAAATAGTGGTTTGAGTACCAGATGACCCAGCCAAAAATTGGCTATGGATCAATACCTATACATACCATTTTTCGTGGGATGAACATCCATTTACCAGCTATTTTGATGTTCACCAGGGGGATAGGGTTTTGACACACTGCCAATTGGATTTAAGCCCAACATGAAGGTAAAGAGTGCTAGCTGCTAGCTGTTTCCATGAGATTCACCAATGTCCGGGTGGCTTTGTCTGAAGATTACCTCAACGTCCCAGAATTGATCATACCCTCTGGTTATGTCAAAATAGCTATTGACAATAGGCATTTATAGTTGATTTACCTATGACAAATTGTGATTTTCCATGGTTATGTTAGTTTACCAGAGGGTAATTTCCCATAATTTCCCACGAAACCCGTTGTTTTATGCGGCCAATGCACAATAATTGTTTTTTGGAGCCACTTCCCCATTCTATCCCCATGGTATCTATATTTTTCGTAGCCATTTCCCACCCCTGTATCTAGGGTGTTGGGAGCCAAAAAAATAGGGATCCCACAGACCTTGGTTTCTCCATGAGATTTCCATAGTATTGTTGATCAGTACAAATCATAATAAAATCGTAGTCACTCAACAAGTTCCTGCCTAATTTTTAGCGACCAAATTTGGATCTCACCATGGATGGTGGTAAGGATTGGGAAATCATTCTCGAATGGCAGAAAGTCTGGTTTGGGAAATATGCTAATTACTACTACTATGGTCTCATTCCAAACATATTCTGTAATTCCATCGTATTCCCATTTGATGGTAGTTATACCCACCAAAATTCCTGGTGAAAAAATCACAGAAAGTTGACGCTTAAAGTCCCATGTAAATCATGTAATCCCCATGTTCGGAAAGTTCCGAAAATCATCGAATCTCCAGGTGGAATCTCCATGATATCTCCTTTTTTGTTTTTTCCAGGGCAATGGGGCTAATCTCCATGTCATATCTATCTGTGATAGAGTCCCCAAGTTCACTGTTTGATTCCAGATGTTCATTAGATAATCTATGAGTCCCAAAGATGTTCATTAGATAATCTATATGATTTAGATTGATAATCTTCACTGTTTAATCTATGATAGAGAACAGATATGGATAATGGATATATTATGGATATATTAATAGATGGTTAAACAGTGAAGATTAATCCATTATTCACTGTTATATTCATATCTTCTTTGAGTCCCCCCAGCCTATCCTAGGTCTTCCAAGACAGCGGCGTGGTGTACCTGCTAGATGAGGCCCTGGCGGGCTATGCCGTCGGGGCTTCCCAGGATGGAGGTTGGAAAAAGGTGGAGAAATCTATGGGAAATCTATGGGAAATCGTTGGGAAATCATTGGTTGTCATAGGTCATAGGATGAAAGAGGAAGTCCATAATGCTAGTTAATCATATGAAAATGGAGCAAACATGGAGCAAACATGGAACAAAATGGCTATGGATCAATATCTATAGCTACCATGTTGGGGATGAACATTCTTCAACACCATCTGGTGGTATCCGACCTCACTTCATTCAACGTCAGTGATGGAATGGGGTTAGCTATCACCAAACGGCCAAACTTTTCGCGGTGAGTGAATGATTATTTATCCTGAAATTTACCCTCTGGTTATGTCAACAGTTTGCTATTGAACATGGCCCATTTAGTTCGTGGATTTACCCATTAAAAATGGTGGATCTTTCAATAGTTATGTAACAGTTTACCAGAGGGTATCTTGATGCATATATCAACATAGCATCACTTGTTGCCTCCCAAGAGTGGGTGCACATTCCCATCTGTGATCATATGGGCTGAAGAGTTTCTTAAACCAAAAAAGGGGGGTTTTACAACAGCCGAAGTGTGGCAGAATCAGCAATATAAGTAAAACCTTAAGGAGTTTTTATTTGGTATCCAATAGTGAAATTGGTTTCCTATATGGGAAAATCACCATGTTTGATGGGAAAAGCCACTATAAATGGCAATTTTCAATCGCTTTTTGTATGTTTACCAGAGGGTACACCAGAGGTGGACACACATTGTTCACTTCATCGGCCAAGGCCACGGTCTTGGCCTACGGACAGACGGGGAGCGGCAAGACCTACACCATGGCGCGCGGAAACGCGGGACACGGGGCGAGAGCACTGCAGAAGTGGATGATTAGGACCTATTACACCTATTATAGTCCATTATTATCCATTATTATTATCTATTATGTGTATAATTAGGTGTATATTATAATTATCTATTATTATCTATTATTATATTTTATTATCTATTATTATCTATTATTATCTATTATTATCTATTATTATCTATTATTATCTATTAGTATCTATTATTATCTATTATTATCTATTATTATCTATTATATATCCATTATGTGTATATTATATATATACACATTACTTTGATGCTATGTAATGTGGTCAAAACAATAATAAGCCATCGCCAAATTCACCATTTTTATGGGTGGTAACCATCAAAGATGTGGTTTAACGCCACCAAGTAGATGTGCTCGTGGATCGTCCCCATTTTTACACCAGGGCCGACTTATCAAGCGATTGATTCTTTGGGCTGACCAGCAACAATCACGTGTATAGGGCTTAATGAACCATCATACGGATGAAAGAAATCCTGCACCATTTGAATGGTGTTCCCATTCAAATCCCATTATTTACAGTGTTTCATAGGTGCCTACTATCTACGGTAGTTCCCAACTGGTGCAGGATTTCTTCCATCCACAGTATCACCTCGACTTGGCTGAACCGGCTGAACACCCATGATACACTGGCGCACAAATATGGGATGTTAGCAAGAATTGGGGCCTGTCAAAAGCAATGAAGGTTTGAAATGTCGAAAATCATGGGTACTCTCTGTTTATTTGGCATAGATATGGAAAAGCAGTATTTTTTTGATAGGTATATCATTGAAGTATAACAATTTTAGTTCACTGGAGGCTATGCAAATTTGGTGAAAGATTGTTTCAATCAGCAACATTTTGAGGATTTGACATTTAACACAACTAGTGGCCTTTATCATTGTCATGTAGCAGTTTATCCCAGCATAAATTCATGATGGACTTGTGACGACTGGACTGCATATTGTTTGAGTCATTTTTCACATTCAGAGTGTTATCAAATTCATGAATGAAGCATGAATGTTAAATGACTCATGTTAAATGATTCATGTTAAATAACTCATGTTAAATGACTCATGTTAAATGACTCATGTTAAATGACTCATGTTAAATGACTCATGTTAAATGACTCATGTTAAATGACTCATGTTAAATGACTGTTAAACTATTATTTTTTTTTAATATCCCAATCATCTTTCCATGGTTCAATATATGAGTGCTATCATGAAGAAATTATCACCAACATATCACCATGGGGATCATGAAAATGGGTGCACCTCCACAGATGATACTCGTATGATATGACAAGCGACATACAGTACGACAGCATTGGAGTTGTTACTAATAGTTGGCTGGTTGGTGGTTTTAAACATGAATTGTTTGACTTTCCATATATTGGGAATGTCATCATCCCAACTGACGAACTCATATTTTTCAGAGGGGTAGGTCAACCACCAACCAGTTGGTCATGCAACCAAGTTTTTTTGGGGGGTCACCGGTGAACAGTGCTGTGAAAATGAGATGATGTTGAACGCATCAATGGGACGCATAACATGTCTCGGTTGTGAAGCATGATAGGTTCAGTCAGGTTAAAGGCACATAGAATCTACATCATTAGTTTGAACCTAAGTTACTCATCAACTAACCCAGTCGGTTTTTGGAGTTAACTATATTATATATATAATATATAATTCCATTTGTTGGTTGATGCTTGCACAGGGTTCACACGAAAGTGTCCAATGGCGTATTTGGGGTTTTCCATCATTCACATTCAGCTGTAGGATGTTGGTATATATGGTGGTTTCCTCAACTTGGCGTACCTCTAAATCATCAAACCAACAAAATTGGGGATCTAGAATATCTGGAAACCACCATATAATATACAGGCATTGGTCAGAACCATGTACGCCACAGCATCGAAGTAGGATGAATGTTTCAACAATATCTTCTCTGCGAGTTTGTTGGCGTGTTGGTGTTACGCCAAGGTGTGTATCATGTTTGCCTTCAAAACGTTAACATAGAATCCTTAACATAGAATCCTTTAGGCAGATCATCATAAACGTTTAAAGAATGTGACCGACTCTCCAGAAACCAACGTGGCTAAACTCGTGAAAGATGCTGAACTCGAGCTGAAGTGGCCATGGCCATGGACTTCAATGACTTCAAGTTCATTCTTTTCTGGGTTGGTGGTTTGGAACCATGAAATTTTATGACTTTCCATATATTAGGAATAATCATCCCAACTGACTAATATTTTTCAGAGGAATAGGTCAACCACCAACCAGTTTTAATGGACTTCAAGCTCACTTTTGAAGGCACTTCCGAGGATATTTTGAAGGCTATCACAGCACCTTCCAGGTCAACTGAAGCTGCAGGAAATCACAAATGAACCCCGCCAGAAAACAAAAAACACTAGAATAATATGGTTAATATATGGTTTATATATGGCTAATATCACATAGCCCAGAATTATAATTACTTTTTTTTGTCGGTTTTCTAGATGTGAGATTCCAGATGAGTCCCAATGACTCGCACTTCAACCCAAACATTTGGAAAGCAAATGGAAGAAATGCAAACACCTGGAGAGAACATGGAAGGAATGCTGTAAGCCCGTGATACTGTACATAAAGAGACGTGTGATGGGTCTGCTATGTACTTTACTTTGCCATAGAACTGTAAAGCCCCTCAACATCCCTTAACTATATACTATTTATACATCTATCATATACAAGGTGGTACCCCCCAGTTATGTGTGTTGGTTTATAATCCCCATGAAAACTATAGATATAACCCCCATCAACCCTAGATGAATTGGACTTATAAACGCACCAATTTAGCGTTCACGAACTGGGGCACCACCTTGTAGTGGGATATAGGTCTGAACCATCAGATCTTGGTCTCATCAAGTCATCAAGTCAGTGTTCCAGCCACCCAAAAATCGATCTGCAGATGGGGCGATCAGTGTCTGCAGAGCGGAACAATGCAGACGAGGCGTGGCGGATCGTGGCAGAAATAGCCTCCAGTAACGATGGGGTTATAAATTATACCGGCTTCATCATGGTTTAATATGGTTAATAATTGTTAATAATGGTTGAAAATTGTTAATAATGGCTATATATATATAATAATGGTTGATAATGGTTAATAATCATGGTTAATATGGTTAATAATAGATGTGGATACCCTTTCATTTAATCTGAAGCTCTGGGTTGGGTTAGCTTAAATGTGTATCCAAACGGTATCCATCCCTCGATCTGTGGAGAATCTTGGGATATGCTAGTAAGCGATGTACCCTCCAGTAATCAATGTGGCCCCAAAGTATGCAAGCACCTAGACCCTCAGTGCAACCATAAAGATGGTAGTCTACCTTCATAACAATAGTATTGGTTTACCGTTTGGTTTACCGTTGTTCATGTTTAACGGCAGGTTTTTCTTAGGGTCTAGGTGTGATTTTTCTGTTATATCTTCAATGCCGAAATATTCCCACAAGTTTATAAAGCCCATTAACTATAGTTATATCTACCATAATTCCTACTTATTGTAGTTATAAACCAACTTAGCTAACTATGTGGCACCACCTTGCGCTGAGGTCAAGAAGAGCGATGGCATGATCATGCGCGCCGCGCGGCGGCTCTTTCGTCACATCGGCCCCTCGGGTTGACTGGATCCGGATCTCTTTGGGGTGCTTCGCCGGTTGGAAAATCGCGCAACAAGTGGTGGTTTCCAGCGAAAATCATCGAGCTACCACTTGGTGATTTATCGTAGCTATGGACAGATCCACCATTGTTTATAGGTAAACTATCTATTTCTATGGGCCATCTATCCCATGGCAAACTGTTAGTCATAACTACCAGATGGTAAATGGTGGATTTGCCATTGCTATTTTGGATTACCGGAGGGTAGTTTTTTTTTTGGGGGGTAGCCTATTAAAACCAAGTTTACTGCAGTGACTGGGATGTTCATGGGATGTTCATGTCAGGTAAAAACAGGTCCACAATGCCAGGAATGCCATCTCAAAGTAGAGAAACCATTTGTGGACTCTTCTCAATCATCCTAAGTATTCCATCTGGAAGTTTCCTAAAATATGGCTACAACTCCAAATGATTAGACCATAGTTTTCATATTGAAACGAGCACGGTGACAATATGGGGGATGCCCTCATGACCTGTGGATACCATGGGATACCATGGGATTCTCCTGATGATTCAGCAGCTGAGATATAGCGGGGTGTTTTTTTCCGAAAATTCCAGGTCAGCCCGATGAAGGGATGGAAATGGATGGAAACTTGAAGTGTTGATTGATGTTTTTGATACACTGACTTGCAGTTTCAAGACACAAAATTTGGATGTAGAGGATCGAAATTTGCAGACATCCGTTGCAGCAAACATGACAATAGACATGGACCCTGTATTTCGAATACGTGTATCCCACCATTGATCTATAGCTTTGAAGAATTTTGACCAGCCATTTTTTTTGCTTCCATCTGTTTTGGGGATGAAAAACATCCGAACCTACCATGGAAGTGTGGGGTGTCATGGATGATCATGGCAGATTGAGAGAGCACACACTGTCTATTTTGCATAGGATTGTTTAATGGAGGTTTCCTGAAATAGGGGTACCCCATTTCATCATATTTCATCATCCATTCATGGGATTTTCCATGTTTTTTTATAAACCATCCAGCTACAGTATTGGGGTACCCCCATGACTACGGGTTTCCCCCATCCAGATTGGTGATCCCTGGGTTGCACAAGGTGAGATGTCAAATGCGCGCGTGACGGCTTGGGCCTCCCAGTTCTTGAAAACCGCCAAGCGCGTGGCTGTGGTAAGGGCCAGGGCAAAGGGATGCAAGGGATATACCCTCTGGTAATTTAACATAGCTATTGAAAATGGCCATTTATAGTGGATTTTCCCATTAAAAATTGTGATTTTCAATAGTTATGTTAGTTTACCAGAGGGTACTGTATATTGAATCTGGTTGGTGGTTTGGAACATGAATTTTCTGACTTTCCATTTATTGGGACTATTACTCCCAACGGACGAACTCATATTTGTCAGAGGGGCTGAAACCAACAACCAGGAATTGTATGTACTCGATATTACATGTGTACAATGTGTCTTGAATAAGAGAAGATAAAACCGGGAGACTTTCCAAAAAAACCATAGCTACAATATTAAAACATATCAAAACTTCTAAACCTCCAAGTAACCTCTAGATTTGCTCATTGGCGCCCGAGCCGCTGCGAGGTCACCGCGTCCTTCGCAGAAATTTTCAATGCCCCCGGAGCGGTCAATGAGTTCGGGACCTGAGATGGGGAGTTGCACTGCAGCGGAACATGGCTTGCAAGTGAGGTGTATCTATATTGTATAACAATATTATATATATATATATGTATATGTAATTATATATATATATGTATATGTATACATATATATATATATTTACAATCATATATATAGGTAGTATGAGTGGCAACTTATATGAATTATATTACGTTTTAAGAAAAACATAACCACGTCAATGATTTTGGTAATAGTAGTGACAATCTCCCAATAGTTTGTTTTTGTTTTTCTGATTGTATGTTGTAGTACTATTAGCGACATTCCTATATCTCAGTCATAACTGCAAATCAGATATATACCAAGGATTTTCTCCATACTTCTATTATGCTTTATTGGCGGGCTAATGATATGATATATGATTATGTATACTGTACATACAACATGGGTGATTCCAATTGATGGACATTTAATTGATTTAATCAACACACATGGTATAACGATATACTGTTGGTTGGATTGAAATAGTGGATCTATGGCAAACAAGATGGCGCTCTTGTTTATGAGATTTCAATGAAGATGCTCATTTGAAGTATGGATTCACGCGGCGATTCAACCCGCTAAAATTGTGTTGTTGATTTCTTTCCAGTGTTTTACAGTCAAACAAATGATTCCCCAAAGTTACAAAAGTTTATTTTTACCAAAGTGACCCAATTAATTGAACCATTTCTCAATTGCTGCACGAAATCCATCGTGTTCTTATTCCCATGTGTGTTGAAATGCCGATAAAACGATGCTCAATTGTTTCCATTTGTTGAGCCCCTGTATTCTGATGGTTTAAGCCTCCTAATTTTTCTATGTTGATTAGACGTGCCATTGTCATGAACGAAAGAAACCAGTGGGACGTTGTTTTAAACGATGCCACCTTCGTTGGTGAATAGAGGAAACTGTCCCAACAACCTGAATTTAGGTCGGTGAACTCATAAATGGATAATTGGTGGTTCATCCCACTTGGTAAGACGGTTATAACCCCAGGCATAAGTTGATTAGCGCTCCTTGTCCCACTTATAACTTGTGTTATAACCCGCTCAATAAGTGGGATGAACCGCCAAGTAAATAAATATATATACATAATTATATATATATATATAGTGTATAATGCACATTTGATTGTTTAGGCAGTATGCCTTGTCGAGACAGGCCGGGATGCTATAGAACCTACCATCATTCAAGGGCCCGATTCACACATTAACTAGGTTGGCTACGCCTATTTTATGGTGTGTTATCAAATTGCATTGCAAATAAGATTGTCACAAGATCAATTCGCGATAATGAGCTGGTTTGAAACTTATAAGACTGTGAACATCGTCATAAATGTGGGTCATAACATAAGATCACGAATCGCAATCAATTGTGTCATAAGATTGTCACAAGGTTTGGAACCCAACTTGCTCAGGTAGAGACACAGTTCTTCTGTGCACGTCAGTTCTTGTGTTGACAGGTGCATTTGCGATTTGCTCAACCCCGACGCTGGTAATCTGCAGGCAAGTCGGATGTCCATGTGTGTGAGAATCAGCAAGGATGCCCAGTCAATAAACTTCTGTGGGTGTTCATGTAAGTTATAGATGTGTGTGCATACAAATATTGCACGTAAACTAAAACAAAAGCAAATAGAACTCATGTGAAAAATGCATGACTCCCATAGCAAAAAGGCAACATCTCATGCACATCTTGAAAGCACAGTTTGAAATCATAAGTTTGGGTCAACCATTCCTTGTTCAAACACGGTTGAACACATGTGGGATTTTTCTCTTCTGGATCTAATGAGTGCAGTGCATCCTACAATTGGGTACCCCAAAACCACCAAGCTTGGCCAATGTACAGTACCATGACATGGCTCTCAGGGCAACCCCCAAGTTCGATCAAGTTTCGCGAAAAAAAAGTAGCAGCTAACCGGCTAAGGTTTTCCCATGTTTTCGCGCATGGGAAAGGGAGCCACGGCCCCAGTGCACAGGTGAGGTTTAGCCAGAAACATGGCTTCTTCATCAGCGACCTGGCGGTTTCTTGGCGATGGAACTTGTCTGGTTGGGATTTGGATCAAGATCTCCCAGTTCAAGTGCTGGGATTTGAGAACTCACAACAATCTGATTTAAAAATAAAATGGACATGTTGAGGACTGATTTCATGGGTTTAATGTCTGGTTGGTGGTTTCAAACATTTTCTATGTTCTATTTCATATATGGGATGTCATCCTTCCCACTGACGAACTCATATTTTTCAAGATGGTTGAAACCACCACTGGCTAGCATCTACACGAAACGAGCAGCAAAGATGGGACGAGAAGATGTGCGATGACTTTTTCCCATTGTGATTGACATATATTATCATATATTGACATCCACATGTGCCACATGTTGGATTAGATAGGATTAGGTGGCTCATGGTATTGTTGGTCTCCTGATTGGAAACACATTTTGCAGGCTGCGTCTGTCCATGGTAAGCCAGTAAGCCATCTCTAATGGCTGACCGTAAATGGGTAAGGATCATCCCCAGTCGATGGCAATGGCATTGGGGTGAAGACCGCATTGGTCTACGATCAGTTTCTGTGCCCAATGAACTGAGATTTTTAATGTTTTCAGCGGTGATGTGCCAAGTCTCAGGAAGAAAGTGCCTGGTTTAAATAACGACGAAGTGTTTGTTACCGGCAGGTAATCAAATTCGTTTGGTTTGCTGGAAAATCCTCTATTTATAATTATTTATAGATGATGTTCCTTTTGACATCTCCATTAATAGAGGGTTTCAATTGCCACGGTTGATTACCAGAAGGTATATAAATTGTAAGTTCGACTCCAGTTCAATCAGCAGCATGTCGCCAAAATCAAAGCATGTGAAGGAGTGAGTTGGCTGCATTCTCTTGGGCGGAACTGCTATAGCTCAACCATGGCATTTTCAGAGCCATTGGGGTTTAGATTCATGGGATTGTCCAGCGTGCGTTTTCGCTGGCTTTTCGATGGGTGAGGCCGCCGAGGCCCTAGACCTTGGAACTGCTCGGAAAAGGCCCTGGACCGCGACTGTTCGAGGACGCCAGGCGGCTCTTTGACGCCATGGACCGCGCCTTAAAGGCGCGCAGCGCTGTCCAGAGCCAAGTTGGTGAAGCCAAGACGCATCGATGCAGACGTAGAACTGGAAAGGTGCCATTGAAAGACGCTGAGGGGATTCCATCTTCTGGCTTCAGGTCACCAGTCACCAGTGTCGTAAACCCAACATTGAAAAAAGCATGCAGCATTTACCCGATGGCTTCCCGTTTTGGGAGCCAGTATGGTTTTTGCATATTACATATTCAAGTGTACCACTGTGATTGGAGTATATATATATATATACAATATATATATAGAGTAGACAGGTATAGAATGATATAGATACCGTATGTTTCTCCAGTTTTCACAACCAACCGGGGAATGATGGCAAATCATATCTGTAGAGGTCCCCAAAAGGATAGGTCTCCGTTTTTCCAGGATGTTATGGATTGGAATGTTTACCGGAGAGAATTTCCTCCAGGTGTCCGACATCCTCGTTGGAAATTATATACTGGTCGGTGCTTTGGAACATGAATTTTATGATTTCCATATCTTGGGAATTTCATCATCCCAACTGACGAACTCATATTTTTCAGATTGAAACCACCAACCAGTATAAGTTATTATATAAGTTAAACAAAAAAACTCATTAATCCAGGAAACATTGAAACATCCTCCGATTTTGTTATTTTATCGAAGGAAGTTTGGAAGTCAAACTTCCGACAATATGGAGAGATGAAAAAGCAGTCAGC
>Ga0126342_10005013_pt1 | contig 22910 bp, 29 predicted proteins | sample Cyp1metagenome_FD_92528 | JGI IMG/M metagenome (GOLD analysis project Ga0126342, IMG submission 92528) | Coral microbial communities from Lord Howe Island, Old Settlement Bay, Australia - Cyphastrea 1 metagenome | ecosystem: Host-associated > Invertebrates > Cnidaria > Coral ...
CAGTTGTGGTGAGGTGACCACTGCAACCATTGCAACCACTCCAGAAAACACAACTCCAACCACCTTTCGGTCCATCAGTGGATTCGCTCTGCCATCCGTGAGTCACAACAACCAACCCTTCCTGTAGGTTTCCCATTCTTGAAACTTCCGCCACCGCCTTGTACGGTACTACTGGTACAGTAATTACATGTTGTTTGTATCTAACCAAACATGTAAATCAAAAGTCCCTGCACCACCCGAATTCATAAATGACTCTCCTCTGAGAATAAATTGCTTTCCTCTACCATGTTACCAAAAGGCCTAAAGGCAATTTGTGATACTTCTGGTTGCATTGGTTGCATTGGTTGCATATGCTACACGCTGCTACAGCAGTCCTTCGAATCACGCTGCAAACATTGGCACCGAAGGCTCCTCTGTAGACGTGCACCTGTAGCTGTGACAGGCACCTTGGGTGCTTCCTCAAAACTGTTGATATTTTTTGGAGAAAAAAAATGGAGGCTTGGGGTTGATGGTTAAAGAAGGTGCGGTCCATTAGCTCTTGGAAAGCCCATGTAAAGAAAAAGGGCCTCGTCCAAGACCACATAGCAAACGTTGTGGAGCAACCGGGAGTACTCAATGTGTTGCGGGAGCACATGGCTGTGAAGCATGTCCTCAGCTGTTGAATAACATGTGTCACGTCACCACACTTTGCAACTTCTCAGAATGTGTCGGAACTTGCCCTTTAAAAGACCTCGTGTAGCATGTTGGCTTTCCACCTTCATCTGCCACTTGCAGGTATGTTTTAGTATTCTCTGTGCAGGGATAGGCCGGGAAAGGTCACAACTTCACAAGTTCATGTCACAATCATGACGTTTGATGAGAATATAGAACTGAATTGCACCAATACAATAATATACAAATAATTGTACACATTGAAACTCTGAACTAGAAGCTGCTTATAGCCGCTTCCGCCTCACTGAGATGTGCCATGTGCCAAGGCTCTGGGTTGGTGAGCACCACTCTTGCCTCCTTGCGCACTCGGGCTCGCTCTGCTCCAGGTGTATCACCATCCAAACATGCGATGGAAAGTGTCTCTTCAGGAACCCCGCGGGCGGTCAATGCTTGTGCCAAATCTTTCAGAGTTCGGAGTTGGTCCTGTGCCAAGGCCTTTGTTGGAAAGATCAAGATGGCTGTAGCATCCTCCCGGCGCAAAAGGGCATCAAAAATTGCCGTTAAATAAACCAATGACTTGCCACTACCAGTGGATGTGCTCACCACTACATCCTGTTTGTTGAGGAGAACTGCATCGATGGCTTCTGCTTGGTGGCTATACAATTTCAGCTGGTCGGAGTTTTCCAGTGCAGAACTGCCTCGACTGCGAAGAGATTCCAGGAGTACCTCTTTCAAGAGGGGATGAAGCACTGCTGTGGGCTCCGCAAAGCGGGCTGTCCGCGCTGCAGTCTGGCTGACATGAACTGCTTGGTTGAAGTACCATGATTCTTCCTTCAATGCATTCACCAAATCCATCCCGTTCAACCTTGACCTCGGTTGAACCAGGTTATCAACCGCTACGGCTGCCCTGGCCCGGGGAATGTCGCCTTGAGTGACTGCAGCTTTCGCCTCCGGTGGCAACTCCACCATGGGCAGCGACCGAAAACCGCCATCGAAGAAGCCGCTGTCCCAGAGTTCCAGCAGACGGCGACGGCACTGCAACTCGCAGCGCATGATGTCCGACGGCCGGAGTTTGCCTCGTTTGCCGCGGGGCCCCATGTAGCGCACGCACAGCAGGGGCTGCGTCTTGGTGCGCAAACAGCGGAGACCACAAGGATCATCGTCTCCTGGATCCAATGGCTGCTGCCAAAACAGTTGAAAACTGTCCCTCGCGATGTTTAGCAGTTGGCGGCAACTGTCATCACCATCAAAACCTGCAGGGCAAGGACCGATCTGACAGAGTTTCCACAGGCGTTCAGCAGTTCGATTGGCCAACGGCATCGAGCGCTCGCAGAGGAAGTAGGTCGAAGCAAACTTTCGCACCTGCTCTGCCCAACCTTCTAACTCCTTCGGCAGCTGGAGAATGTGATATCGTTGCCCTCAGTTTTCAACAGCAATGTGGTGAATATGAGGCAAACCTTCCCAAATGAGATACGGGAATCGCCCAATCTGTTTAAACAAGAATTGATCCCTACTCAGTGCAGCAAGATTTGTCATTGAGGCATGGAAGCACGGGCATGTCCAGGGCGAAATTGTTTGAACGCATTGATGTCTCCAAAATATTCCAAGATTTATGAACCTCAGACTTGATCCTGCCGGGGTCAATAAATTGCAGCACTGACGTGGACACGCCAAGCCGTGCCAAGCTGCGCGGTGCTGGCTGCTTTTCCTCAGCTTCCACAGGTTCCTCCTTCGGTTCCTCTTCCAGATCGAGATCAATGGACATCTGAGTAGCCTGGAGCTTCCAAAAGACCGGCCGGGTCTCTGCCATCTCTGGCACCTGATAAAGAAAGGCGGAGAGCGGGGGAAGATTGGGAAGCCATGCCATATCTTCTTTGGACTGATTCCTTGAGACCCTTATGCCAGATGTTGAATAATATGAACCACTATGTCACTACTATATGTCACTATGCACCACCAAAGCTGGGGGTTGCTGGGATCTTTCTCTGGTCAATGCATTCATCTGAAGAAAAATGTCTTGCTTACGTCCTGGTATGTCCTGGTAGCGCCTCCTCTTTTACCTTTGCCATGTCCGTTTTCTTGGCATCCACATCCCAGCCGGCAAACTTCTCCATCTCAGCCTCTTCCAACTCCTCCTTGACCAAACTATTGATGGCTGCATTCTGCTGCACTGTTGCCTCTGGAGCCGCAGGCTCAGCAGAACTTCTATCTCCATCCGTGGTAGTATCGACTGCAGATGCTCCGGACGGTTGGGCATCGGGCCGCTCTCTTTTGACTCTTGGTCGGATCGTTTCCTGCTTTGGCAAGCGTTCTGAATGTCCCAGCTGCATTTCCTTACCTTGTTCTACTTTCACTGACACATTTGGCAAGGCTTGGCTTGCTGTCCCATGCGCAGCATCCGACATAACCAAGTCAGCTGATGCCGGTTGCACCGGCAGTTGGTTCACAGCCATGGTCGCATTCAGCAGGGCCTCTGCTTGACGCTCCGCTCGCCGTCCTCGACCTTTTGCCGCTGCCTTGGGACGCCGGGCAGGCTGGGCGGGCTGCCGGGCGGGGCGGCAAGCGAAGCACAGCCACCGGCCGCGGGGAATCTGACGACCCAAGCCATCACAGTAGCTGTGGCAGGCTCCAGGGCAACGTCCCTGACGACCATCACAGAGAAGTAGAAACTCATCGTCATCACCGCGGTGACACAAATCGCCTGGTGGTGCCACGTGCTGCCACATCCGAAAAAAGGCTTGTTGATTGGAATGATCGCGATACATGTGATACGGTAATAATCTTTAAAAGTTGGGACAGTGTGGGGGGTGAGGAAAATTAAGATCAAAAAGACACATTAAATCAGCCACTGATCAGTGATGAGTCACAAATGATTTCTTCCGATGAGCTCTGCTCTACTTGATCTCTCTGTTGCACTTCACAGAGTTTTCTCAGTTGGCCAGTGACCACGTTGTATTCCCCAAAGCGACGGAAACGAGATCTGCACTGAGGACAGGAATTTTCCACTTCGGACCACACCAAAATGCATCGAACATGGAACAGGTGTTGGCAACCTGTCAGGGAATCTATGGGAATCTGCATCAACTTCGTTTCATGAGGTTACATCATGTTACATCCATCTTGCTGACGCGAAGACTCCTTCAGCTCTCTCAAACGACCAACCGATTGCGGAAAAATCATTAGAAACCCATCTCAAGTGATTGCTATTCCACATCCAGCTTGATTCTAGACCCACAGCCTTCTAAAGCTGCAATGTGCTTGGCCCGCAACCGCAACCGGTCGCTGCAGCGGCTTGCCACTGATGCTTCCTGGACATGTTTCGAACAACTTGAAGCTATTCAATGACTAAGGAAAGGGAAGAAAGAAACCCTGATAAAACGCTGACGCGGGCTCACATTACTAGAGACTCTCCTTTCTGGGTCAAACATCATCAGACCCTCTATCCCCATCCCAAACCCACCTGATTCGTTTTGCTGATTGTCAGTCCCATCCCTTTTCCCATCAATCTATAGTTTCAGTTTAAATCTCTATCCTTTGATACACCCCGAAACTTAAACTTAATACAGTATCCCCACATCTCCTCATATTGTTGGTTCATCCCCCCATAGTCAATAGCAAATTCATCAAACCCGATCATGCTGTTGGTCATATATCCCATCCTATCAATGATTCACACACATATCATATTCGTGAATGCCATGTTAAACCACGAATATCCACATTTCTGGACCCTAAGCCATCCAAAATGCAATGTTTCATGGATGTTGCCTGCTGATTTCCAGCATTTTCATTGAGCTCCAGAAGGCAAGCGCCACAGCTGGCATCGTGCGGGACAGAGATCTCTGAGGGAAGCTCCGTGGCCGCCATGGGAAAAAATCAGAGATGCACAGCTGCGAAAAACATGGCAACTCACGAGAAATGGATAGAAATGGAAAAACGATGATGTGAAGAAAGTTCATATGATTTCATATGAGAACAAAATTTGACACGAAATGGAAGGAATGGAACTAGTAGTGGCAGTGTGAAACGTAAAACAATGCTACGCTCCAGTCCTGGAATCTGGCAACATTGAAGTGGCTGCTCTTTGCTACATGTCAACTCTGATGAAAGCAAACCATTCGCTGGAAAGCATAGAATGCTGCAATTAATGCCTGCCGTCTTGCCATTTATCTTTACCTTGTACAGTATCTCTCCTTTTTGCAAGCCAAAAAGTGTCCGAAAGAACTCGTTCACGGTGAAATTCACAGCAGGCTGCTGAGCCAAGCCCCACCGCCTCCACAACACCATCCTCTCTGGTAATGATGTCCTCCACATCGGCCTCTGCTTCCATCGAGACCTGTCCAATGAAAAAAAAAAAGGTGTCCCATGGTGTCCCATATCAACCGCATCCAGAAGCACTGAAGCTCTTGGCCTCAAAGACCTTCTCCTCCGGGACACCCTCGAACTCAAGAATACCTCAGCACAAGGCGACACCTAGTGACACATAGTGACGGAAACCCAGGCAGCATACAGCAACTCTCATGTCTAACTGCTTCAGACAGCTCAGATCCAAAAAATCCTCACAGCTTTGCAAGGCAGCAACCAGTGAGTTTGAAGATGTGATCACCCACATTCTTCACCTTGCCAAAACTGCGATGACATAACTGACATAACGTAATATCATGTAATTATCATGTAATTATCATGTAATTATCATGTAATTTAATATCATGTAATATCATAACTCCGGAGGCTCTTGTGTCATCGCACCAATTCATAAAAGATTCTGAAAGATTAGCACAGCATGCTTCCTTGCAGCCCTTGTTTTGGCCACCCCCACGCAGCAAAGCCTGGATTGGCATCACAGCTTTGTACAAGCGAAGGAGTTACAAATTCACATCGACGGATGTCTACAGAGTCTACAGACAGTGAGACGGAAGCGAAGCTCTAAAACATGCCAAAACCAACTGTAGGAATAAGGCTCAGCAACACCAAAAATCACCAGTTTCCCCATAGTTCCCCTTCTAATCAATGAACGGAATGAAAGCTCGTTGGCAGAGCTTGCACGTCTCAGGAGCAGCTGAGGAAAAGCGAAATGAAATCAGATCGATAGTCGGATCTGGGTCAAAATTGGGGCACTGAATTTTGACAGAAATGCCAAAATCGGTCCATCCCATTTTAAGATAGAGGAACCAACTTGTGCAGTCTGAAAATATCTGAAATCCTGACCCATCCCCAGTTATGTCAGTGTTGAACTCAGTCTGTACATGTCTGTACGATCTTTCGGTCACAGCGTCGCATAGCGTCGCTGTAAATCACGGCTGGGCTCTACCACAGCCATGGGCTCTACTAACTCTCGGGACTGGGAGGATGTGGCTCAACGTCTCTCCTGGTGGGCAGCGATAACAGCCCCAAAAACCATCTTGAGGTCTTGGGGTTTTTGGCGCAATAAATACAATGGGACAGAGACCCTTTTCCTTCCTGACAACATTTATTTGTTCCATCTTTGGGAAGCTACTTCCATCCATATCCATCCATATCCATCCATATCCATCCATGGATCATGTTGGACCCTAGCCACATCTTGGCACGTTTTCCGTTGGCATCATTGGCATTTGTTGGCTGCTTCTGTTGCCTTCTGTTGCCTTTTTTACATTTTTTTTACCCCAAAAAATCAGCTTTAAATATGTTCCAAAATGCACCCAACGCTGCCAAATGACTTTGCGCTTCCAGAGGCAAAGCCCAGGGTCCGCGAATGGTGCGAGCCAGGCCCTAGCAGCAACGCAAAATGACGAGTGCAACGAGTCGAGTGCTGGTTGGATTTCCGAATATGCGTTACGCACATCTTGTTTTAACTTCATTTCAAGCACAGAAAGCACAGAATCCAAATTTTGCAAAACTCACAAAGTCACTGATATTCGCAGCGCAGGCCCCTTCAGGCCCATTTCTGTGCCTTCGCAAGGCCCGCTGAAGCCAGTTCTGGCGATACCAGCACCTGCGAAGCCGGGCAGAGGGGATATCCCGGCGTCCCTCATCCCATCATCCCTGACCTGGATATGCTCGGGCAACAGAAGTAGCAAAAGGACCCAAAGCTCTCCACAGCTCCAGAGAGCTAGCTCCTGCAATGCTGTGTAGGACGTGAGTCTCAAATGTTGTGGTGAATAGGGTGTAAATGAATTCATCGTGTAATTGCAATAGATGATAATACATAATTATACATATGTAATATATGTATATCTACAATATATTTTTAGATCCCTACCCCTCTAGAGGGGGAGGGCGGGGGGGGACAAAACCAAGCTGTTGAATTCCACTTTTTTTTGCTTGGAAACCCTGGGATAGTGATCCAACCCCTCAAATGGAATTGCAAAGTAACATTTCTTAACAAGCCTTGGGCACTGGTTAGAAAATACTTGCGCTTAGCTCCTCCGGAGCTAAGCGCAAGTATGATGACGGCAGCGCAATTTTTGGAGGAATGCCATCCCTACACATGTGCTGCTTCAGTCTGATATGTGCTTGGCTCCTCCGGAGCCAGCGCAAGTATTTAATTTTCATCTGCTTGCCAATGACATGGAATGATGAGGAATATTGATCATTGAGAAAGCATGATTGCAAAAATTGAATTTTAAAATGAATTTTCAGTACGACTACCCCCCTCAAATTCCATTCTTAAGAGGGTAGGGATATTTTGAGAGAGAGAGAGAGATTTATATATGGGTGTGTGTGCGCATTGTGCATGGATTTTATTCATTTCATTTCATTTACCTAAAAAAAACTAAAAGACATTTAAAGTGACCCAATTAGTGGAGGCTTCAGCTGGTGGTGTGAACCAACTTGCTGCCGAGCCGCTGAATTGCCGTTCTGCCGCCGCGTGCTCAGTTGGGACGCCTCAGGGCCGATGACATAAGAATTTCCTTGGTGAAAATCATCATGGTGATGGATGGTGATGGTGATAATCTGATACAGTAATTATAGGCCTATAATATAGGCATCATAATCATCATATCATTGGATACAATCACTCCATATTCCTATATAGTTTCTGGAAGTTCATGGAAAACCTCAGAGTGATGGGAACCGCATGTCCCTAATTTGCAATATTTGCTCATACCACAACAACAAAGCTGAAGCTTGTCAGAATGGAACTGAGGGATCTCATTGATCTCAGTAAATTCACAGCAAAAGCTGGCCTGAAAGCGGAGGCTTGGAAACTCTGCGCCACAAAAGTGCTGGGTCGCTTCATCATAGGCCTTGACAGGGCGCGGCGGTGGCATCCATTATCCATGGCTGTGCCGTGGCCAAGTTTCGGCGTCCGGCCTTGCATAAATCCATGAAGGGCTGGTAGGAAGCGAGCCGCGCAAAGACCTGCCAGGAGTGGAAAAATAACGTCCAAACCCAGCAAACCAAAATTCACCAAAGCCCCAAAGCCATACCAAAGCCACAACCCCAAGCATCATGCGAACAAAAAGATCAATCTCTCTCTCTTTCTGTCTGCCATTGTCGGCAATCAACCTTACTATATATAATTGAAACAGATGAAACAGGGAAAAGAGTGGAAGAAATGCTGACTTCGATGATTCCCCCGGAGCTACTCCAGTTATGGAGTCAAACTTCACATTGAAATCATGAGTATCATGGCCAGCCAAAACACTTGGAATCTTGGTCTCCACATCCCCAAAAGTGAACCAACCAAATGACTCGTTGGGATTTGTCCATGCGATAAATCTCATGTCATATCCACCATATACATTCATATACATCACAGTCCATCTGCTGTTGGATGTTGGTTTTACAGTTTCAGAGTTTTATGATGTCATCTGATGTCGTATCCCTTGGGGTGTTTTTCCATATGTTTTCCATAGATCTTCCATATCTTTTCCGTAGCTTCATCTTCCCATCCCAAAACCCCGGCCTCCTGCACTGCCTCCAGGTCTCCAATCTGCAGCAGCTGTCCCCAAACCTGTGGCTCCACAGCGGCCACAGCAGAAAGCCAGCGCCGCATCGCCACCTTGGCCAGAAATCAATCTGGAGAAATGGATTTGGTGGGAAAATCATGGAAAATCTCTAGGAAATCATGGTTATTTCCATGGTTTTCCATGTTTTCTCCATGGCACCTGAGGTTTTCCAGTAGGTCTGTAGGTTTTCCCACCGATCCATTGAGGATGTGTGGAATGTATGCCAAACATATGTGGAAACAGTGGAAACATTACATATTCCCAACGGCAGTGTCCCATTAGTCTCGTTTTTGCCGTTTATCATCACATATCATCACTTACCATTGGTTGTAAAGGGGGGGTTACCCCATAGGACCATCAGGACATCATAGGACATCTATGATCCCCAAAGACTGGGATGTTGATTCAAACATGGCATTTTTGTTGGCATATTTTCAGCAAATGCATCGTCAACACACTGGGTCCCACTGGGTCTCGAGCCACGTGCGGTGTATCTGACGTTGGTAGGGGACACTGATCCCCCGTCGCCGAGTCGATGTCAGCCAGTTTCGCTGCCAAAGCCTCGTATCAGCGCAAGGAAGTCAGCATTTCTACCATTTCTAGCGTGATTCGTTACATTGGAACCACCTACCAGGGACCTACCAGGGACCTACCAAGTTTTATCATCACATCCAGGTATCACCCAAGTATCACATAGAATCATTGAGAGTTTCGACAGTTTCAAGGCAACCTGCTCCTGACACTTCTCAAACATTGGATGAGGTCGCCCTTGGCTGTTCCAAGCCTCAGAAAGACGTCGTCCGGCCGCTGGCGGCACGAAGGGTACTCGAAATGGCGCCCCCTGCAGAGCACTTCGCCTCAGGAAAATGCGCAGCTCTCTGGATGAGTAGGTGAGGCATTTCAGGCGTTCCTCAACTGATCCACAACTGGAAGCACAGCATCTTTCTAAAGTCCATGCCAGGCATCATATCAAGGGAACATCCCACCCAACAAATATCCAACACATGGCATGAATTGGCACTTTACCTGTCTGACAAATTTCTTAATGGACCATTGAGGAACCTTCAAAATCTTCAAACGGGTATGATTTCAAACTTTGAAAACCAATCACTTCGGTAGTTAACATGGCAGTGATATGGCGTTGGAAACAAACCTTGGCACTGCCTTGCCACCTAACCAAATGGGCAGGTGAATATCTTGGGACGTCCACCACACTACCAGCAAATCCTGAGAGGTTGCGGGCCTCCGAGGGGCGTTCCGGAAAGATCTCCCAGGTGTTGTGAACGAATGTCTATCAGAACTGTTCCACAATACTTGAGCCCGCAACCACCAGATTTCGAAACGCAAAAAAAAAAAAAACGGATAAAATGCACTTAGCTCTCCGACATATTATAAATGCATAATATATATATATATATATAATAAAAATGCTATAATCCACAGCTCCCATAAAATCTACATGGAATCTCAATTTGCTTGGCATATGTTGACATGGTGATGACCTTGCCCAGGCACATCTGCAGGTGAACATGTAGATACCCTCGCGGCTTCCCAGTGATCGGATCCATCTGCAGAATGTGGCGATCATAGGACATAGGAGGACAATTAGGATGTGAGTAACATTGAGTAGGTGGTTTTAACCATCTTGAAAAATATGAAAGTCAATGGGAAGGATTATCCCATATGTTATGGAAAATAACAAATGCTTGAAACCACCAACCAGATTGAGTAACATCCTAGAAACAAAAGTGTGACATGACAAAAACCATGACAAGGTCCATCTGGCCTTCAGCATAGCATCTGTCAAATCGGTGAGTGGCACCCAGTGGGGCGGGTATTTGAAACGCGCCACATCCATAATGAGGATGCTGTCTGTCTCCTCATCATAGCCTCGCACAATTGGCATAGGATGGCATGGGGTCGAAAAATAACTCGTTGCCACAAAGATCCCTGCCTCCAATGGGCGAGAAATGACCTGCACCAGTCTGGCCTAGAACCTCTCTGGTGTAGCACACCACTAAACCTCAGTGATCCACGATGTCACGGAGATGTCCCATGAAAAGCTGATTGGGTATGCCATGCTATGCCGCTATGCCTCAAACATCTCAAACCCTTGGATAATATGTTATAGTGTCACTATCAACTAAAACATTTTGATCAATCAATAATCAATATAAATATTATATATATACATATGTCAATAAACATTGATCATAAATCTATGCCCCATTGATATCCACTCAATATTCCGAAAAAGTGCATTTTTCCAGGATCTCCCAGAATCTCCCCAGGGATCTCCCCAGGTGCATCCAGGTGGCATTCCCTGTCACAGCTTCGACTCACCGTGCGCACGGCGCCGCGGAAGTCTGCGATGAACGCAGCGATGTCCTCCGAGGCCATCGGGGCGCCACGGGCCACGACCTGGGACCACCAGGACCGATACCCCGAGGTCAGCTATGATGGTTAGTTAATATGGTAATATACTATACTATTAATGGTTATTATATGGTTATTATTAATGGTTATTATTAATGGTTACTATTAATATTAATCTGGGTAAATTATACTATTTTACTCACCAGAATCTTAAGGCCATTTGGGGGTGATTCCCCTATAAAAACCATGATTTCCAGTGAGGTCGCAGTGAGGTCGTGATCTAATTTACCCAGATGAATGGTATGATGACCTATGGGATATGCTATGAATTGCCAATTTTGGGGGGGAAACCATGGGGCACTACCAACAAATTTGATGAAATTCAGTTGCCGATCCTCCGAATTCTTGGTGAACAGTGAAGCTATTGGATTTTGATCCGTGGTCAATGTCGGTCAGTATTGGGTTAAGTCGCTATTATAAGTGGTGCAAGGCATTCCCCGGTGTGCAAAACTCTTTCAGGCCATACAACTACCAGCCTCTGCGCCGTTGCAACGCGCTAGGGAACAGAACATATCCTCAGAGCAAGCAGCACTATGTGGAAAACTGATGAAAATTGAAAGTGCTGAAAGTACAGGGAAATCATGGGAAATCATTGCAAAAAACATATAAACTTAGGCACTTGACCCACAGAAATTGCTTTCCCATCGCACAGCTGGTTGACAGTGCAAACTAAGATTCAAAAGATAGACCTTCTGCTCGAACCCGTTCCTCAATTGGTCGACACAGTTTTCCCAAGCCAATGTGGGCGCAGCCAACCATCAGTTACACCGTCAAGTTTCGGTTGATTATTCCATCAGCTATCATCAGCTCATGCACTTCACCTGATTATTCTCAGTCTAAATTTGATCCGATTTTCCCACAACTGTTTGTTGATTGGATCATGTTGGATCATGTCGGATCCCAAGATCCCCACATCACCGGATTCCACGGAATGCCATGGCGCACCATGGCGTGTGTGCCAACTGGGCATCCTATTCAGCCGAAGCATCGGGGCCGAAGCAGCAGGCGAGGTTCTGCTCGTTGTACCAGCGCCAGGCGCCCTTCCAGGTTCGCATCGGATCGATGCGCAAGGAGTTTAAAACCATGGCCAGGGTGGTCAATCCACCTGGCCGCACTGCATGATGCCGGTATACTGCTGGTATACTGCTGGTATACTGCTGGTATACTGCTGGTTCTGTGCTGTTGGGGAGTCTTTTTCAATGTTAGGGACATTGGATGTGACATAGTTGTAGGATCAAAATGGCCATAGTGGCCATAGTGACATCATGGTGGCAAGATTTGAAAAGAATCAAACGCGGCGGCCCTCCAAGTGCAGATGAAACACAGAAGGTGGGCTCGTCTTGGGTCCGAAACTGCTCCGCCAGGAAGAAGAAACTCTCCATAGTACCAGCCTGAGCTGTGACAAATCGGTGACTTCATCCCCTCAACAGCCTTCACCATGAGCTGCAAAAACATCCCACCTGAAGAGCCTTCTTGAAAAGCTTCCGCCCCTCCGTTGAAGCAAAAGGCACCTACTGGTGCCACAGCACAACTGTCAGCAGGCTATTCCAGGACGTGTCTAAGGATGGATAAGGTATGCTATAGATTGCAGCATCTTCCCATATCTTCCCTATGATCTGTATGGTGCCAGGATGTGGGTAATGGAAGTGATTGGAGCCTGTGCAGCAGGTAGGACTCTCTGGTAGTACTGCCCCGCATGACCAGGAGTTACAGCACCTCCAAGGAGGCAGCTGCAGGATGTCACATATGTCCCAAGATAGGCCCCATCTAAGAACCTACAGAATTCCAAAGAATTTCGGGTGAATTCTGTAAGGATTCCTTGCGACGATCAATTCCATCAAGTTCACAATGTGCGGCTATGCCGGCTATGCACTGAGATTCTGATAGATTCTGTAGCCAAGTGGCCCAGGTCAGCCCCCGCTGCTTTTCCAAAGTAGGTGAGCCCCACATCTCGTGGAGACCGCAGAAGCTTGGCATCCAGCCCATTCAGGGGGATCCTTGGCACATTGGGCCACTCTGCTCGGTGCTTGGAAGATGATCATATAAAGATCTTCCCAACTTGGAATGAACGGTGAACATAATGAACACTAGATATGAACTGAATATATTCTATAATATTCTATATATTTCTATATGAATTCATAAAGCACGAAGTGCCAACCAGTGAGTGGATTTGATGCGGGTGATGAAAATATCCATTATTTTACTCACCATGCCACTAGAAATGCTGCATGTCACAGCGTCACCGCCAAGCCTCACATGCCTCGTCGAGGCCGCACTGGTGGCCGTCGCAACACAAAATCCGCGGTGCCTTCCAAAGTCTTCCAACTCCAATCAACTCCCATCAACTCTCATCCCAAGTGTTTTGGAAAAGAAACTCAGGATCTCCATCAGCTTGATGAAAAGATAAAAGTACAGTGCCGATGATTGGAAGATATTGGAGGAGTCCACTCAGCCCACTGTTCTATGAAAAGATTAATTGAAAAGAACCAGAACGCTTTCAGCGCTGAGAGCCCGCGACCTTGTGCAGATGAGCTGAAAGCAGCAGCTGCTTCTCCGAAGAGGTCGCATGCGTCACAGCATCGCAGTTATCTTGGAATCTGGGGCCGTTCGAACGCCCTGTGACTTGTGGTCTGTGGTGATGTGTGGCGAGGTGTGCTATTACTAGTTGTGTGTAACGGACAGATTGTTCAGGTGTTTGCCAAGTTTTGATTCCCCTGATTTTGTGCATTTCAGGGGAGTCTTCATGAGATGGCTCGGGTGAAAGCTGAATACGGCAGGAACACAAAGACATCGACATATTCGACATAGACGAAGCACATTGAGATGACGCCAGGGACTCCAAATTGAAATCCCAGCCACAGCATGCCACAGCTGTTCGCATTTGGAATGCTAAATTGCGCGCATCAAAACATATAAAAAGATTGGTTCTGCCATGTTCTTCCATGCTCCGTTGCCGAGCCTTGCCTCGCCATTGACCTCTTTGAAAGCATCCTTGATGGCACTACCTGCCGCAGCGACATCGGCCACGTGTCAATGTCAAGACTCTGTCAGTGAGGCCCGCACGAGTTCGATTCATGTTGTCCGTCATCGCTTCGATCTTGGACAAAAAAAACGACAAAGTCACAGCCGAAACCGAGGACAAGGTACAGATATGTACAGATAATCATATGATCATGGAGAAATGTAGAGAATGACATTGGTTCCATGGCAGTTTTCAAACCTGAGGCTGTCACCACCACTGCTGCTCCACCAGGGCCATAGCCTACCATTGAAGGACCATTGGGGATCATCCGGGATCAGCCCTACCACATATAAATAAATATGATTAAATAACTGTCAACTATATCATTAAATATTCATCAGTTAAGTCATTTTCTATAATATTCTGACAAATTGTACTGGAATCATGTGGATGTCAGCTGGAACCCGGAACCCGAACCTTGCACCTCCACCTCTTCAAAGGACTCCTTCCTGAGATCGGTGATCCAACGAGATGATGGACACTTTGCGGCCTTCATGCGGCGTTCATGCGGCGCACTGCGGTCATCCTTTTTCCCCCTCTTTTTGCCACATCGGCGCCAGCGGCGAGAACCTTAGAGATGATCATGAGATGATGAATGATCGCAGAAATGGGGAGCCACAAGGCTCGTTGCGGGTATTCCACGAACTAGGGTCGGGATGGTCGGGGAATTGGGGGAGATATGGGGAGATAGTCCGGAGACAGTGGTTTTTGGGTTCCAAACTATTCCAAGCTATTCTATCATCTTGTCTCATGGCCCATGGATGCCCCCTCCAAGCAAAGGAGCAAAGACCAATCCCGAAGCCCATCCATGCAGGAATCCCGGTTGCCCGCTGAAACATGATCCTTGCCCATCACTTGCAGAAGCACAGCTGCCAAATCTTCCTGCGCTCAAAGTTTGCTGCCAGGTGCTGAAATGCCAAGAGAGATATGGAAGGAAACATCTGCAAGATCTGAAACCATGCGTGATAACCAAAAAGTATGGTCAGTATATGTCAGTATGGTTCATAAAATCAGGGACTCCTAAGATTCAGCAAACTGCTGAGATCTGCTGAGTGTTTGGTTCAGCCGAAACACTGGCAGTGGCACGATCAGATCTTGACGTTCTCCAGTGGAATCATTGAAGGCCAAGCGGTAACGATGCAAGAAATTCCTTGGGCAAATCTTGACCTCAGAATCTTCAGATATCTTCAGAATGAGCTGAGCTGATGCTAAACATTGCTAAACTGCCTTGGACTTGTGGCTGGTTCGGGTCTTAAGATGTCTTAGGCCTTAGGCCTTATTCTTTTCATTCCTCATCATTCCTCATCTGAGGACCCAACATCTTCCTGCAACGTCGACCACGTGGCATATTTCCCTCAGCTACCACTGTCAGAATCAGAGCTCTCCAAATTTCTCCGGACATTTCTCAAAAAAAAATCGCTTCACTGACTTCACATTTTTTGCCCAACATACTTTCCAGCATGGCGCCATCCGTCACGGTGGGGTGGCCCACATGCGCACAATGACTGCGCAGCTGGTGACGCCGCCCCGAGCCCAAACGCAAGGCCACTAGGGAGGCAGCACGGGCACTCACCATCTGCAGCTGCGACAGCACCTCGACATGTGCGCAGCCGAGATCTAAATTCTAATCAGATATAGATGGTCATTGCACACAAATGTAGAAACAAAATGAAACAAATTGGCATTGTGTATCATTCTATTCATTTTGTATTCGTTTTGGACTGCATATATCTATTTTATTCTATTATTGGATGATATATTGTGACATCATGTTGAATCTAACATCTGACATCTAGTGATTCTAGTGACTATCCCAGCCGGATCCAGCGATTCCCGCCTTGACTCGGCTGAGGGCAGGCCGCCCGGCCCCGCAAGTTGTAAGGCCATCCTGACCGTGGCATACCGTGGCTTTGGGCCTCGCCATCATCCATCATCATCCATCAACCCAGGTACCCCTTTGGATCCCTTTGGTACCCAAGGCTACCCAGGTCGACCCACAACATCCACAATATCCTGGCAGAGTCCTCAATGACCTGAACTGCTGCAGCAATTTCTTCTAAGGAAGGCATCCAACCATGACACAAAGCCAGGTAGTCCCGCTGGATGTCGCCCGAGTTCAATTGCACCTGTTCAGATCTGTTCCCGTGTGCCACAAGTCTCAGGTGCCAGTTTAGTCCACTGAGCTGCAATCGGCCACAAATGAGGGTCAGAAACTCGGAGCGTACTCGGTTTAGACTCAACTGTACATTGGCCATGTGTAGAGTCATGTAGAGTCTACATTTAAGATCATTTAAGTGCCGCAGCCTAACAGTATATGATCGACATCGATCAAAAAATGGCGCCATCTGGCGCCTGCAGGTCGTAGTAAGCCGAGTAGGTTTTGGCCACCAAGATCAAGCCGGAACTTGGCACGTCGAGGCGATGAAGGAAACCATGGTGGTGCTGAACATCATCTGCGACTGGACCCAGGGGCACTTCAGCCTGAGATGTGATGGAGATGTGATGGATATGACTGCTGTATCATGTTGTATCTCATCGTTCTATGAGTTTCTATATGATTCTTGTATATGTGTATCCTCGTGTATATGTATGTGCATTATATCAAAATCATGGAAAAGCGATGATGGAAACATGAGTGTTTCCAATCATGGATTGATGTTGTAAGAATTGATGGATATTGATGGATAAATCTGGAGACGAGTCTGCTGGGTCACCTGGAGAAAGTCGCTCAACTGCAGTGGCACGTTCTGATTATGCACCTCCCAACCCGGTGGCTTGAAGACCACCAGCCTGTCGGGACGTGCCGGGACATGCTCAATGGTCAGGTTAGTAAAGCCACTGAAGAAGGGTATCACATTCTCAACTGGCTTACAACCCACTTAGATACAAGTAGATGGATAAATAGATTAGATCAGATAGGTATTGATTGGATATGATTGGGTAGGATTAAACTATATTATCCTATATATAATATATATATATATATATATCCAATGTTAAATACAGTAAATTTATATATAGATTACATAGCTTGAGAGGTCACCCTGGCTCACTTGGAATCACTTGGATGACCATCCAAAGCAGGTCATTCTCCCCTTGCGCCTATCCGACAAATCCATCAGGATCTTTGGCACTTCGGCAGATTTCACAAGCGTCCGTGCTGGGCGGTCACCCTGAGGGATTCACCGACAAAATGACAAAGGCGATGCCTTTTTTACTGCACTACCAAGGATCAAAAAAAATGCGTTACACTTGGGCCTTGGGTGCCTATACATGTAGAGAGAGAGAGAGATATATATATATGTAAGTGTGTGAATCTTCAACTCATCCTGAAAATCTCAGTTGCTCAACTCCACCCTGAGACCGACACAACATGCACAACTCCATCCAGAAGTCGGCCCAGATCTCGCAGGAGCCCATGGATTTTGGCCAGGCAATATGGATTCAAACACCTAGAGAAGGCAGAACTCCACACCTCAGATCTGCAAAGCAACGACTTTCCATCAATTTCCATCAAAGTGTTGCAATATGTTGCAATGGTTGGTTCAGTTCGGTTTTGGGTGGTTTGGGGTTCAGGTTTTCAGTCCCAGCAGCTATGCCAAGCACATCTTCAACCAGCTGAAGGGTTCCATTTGATGCACCATCTCCTTGGCTGATCTCTTCCAATTTCTCCCCGAATCGTAGAAAAACATGGCAAAATTTTGTCGGCGACATATCCCAATCTAGCGTCTCTCAAGCGTCATTTTCAATAGATGAGCTGCACGTTCCTGGCATATGGCAGCCATGGCAGAAGATGGCAGAAGGTGGAAACAAAATGTCAGGACTGGGGCCACCTGGGCTCAGTTTAGCTGGCCCACCTGCACTAGCACAGTGGAAAAAGAACCTTCAGGCAGCCCCCAGGCCAATCGAAGAAGGTCATCCGTTTCAAAGTTCTGAATTCGCTCCTGGGCATGGTGCCATAAACCCATCCGAAAACCAATGGTCACCACCGCTCAGCTACACAAAGAGAAATTATGAAAAATTGTTTGTTCTAGAGTTCGGGGTTGCTCTGTTTTGGGCCACGGGCACCTACAAATGAGCCTATTGTGAGTCTGGTGTTTGGTGAAAATCGACATCGCCCATCTTCAAACAAGGATGCAAAACAAAAAACTTGCAGGACTATGCAGGCTGCATTCAAGACGAGAATCCAACGCTTCCCTTCCCAAACGACATTGCAAGTTGCTGCGCACGCCAAGGATGCAACATGACCATGCCAAAATTGACACTTCCTGTCGCACGTCAGCAGCCAGTAAAGAAAGTAGAAAACAAACATCAAATATCACAGCGCTCATATGATATGCAATCATCCTTACATGTGTTTGCGTCCTTTGGCGAGCAGTCGGACAGTAAAAGCCGCGAAGCTCTTGACAAACAGGCGCCCTCAAAAATGCAAAGCTCTGCGGTACAGCATTGGAACATAACTGCCCACAATCAGTATAATCAAACAGTATTCGCATTTCCCTCCGCATGAATTTCTCCCCAACATGTTCACAAGGCTGGACGGCCATGTCTAGTGTTTGCTTGCCAGGGGGCTATGAGACTGACATCTTTCATTGCAAGCCTACCCAGCGCCCACATCAAGGAAGTCACATCGAAGCCGTTTGCAATCATAGATTGCCTTGGACTGTTTTGTCCCTCGCCCCCTCATATGCATCCAACACAGCAGCCTGGCAATGAACGCCAGACCAAAACCAATGGTGAGCTGAATCGCATGCGCAAAGTCAAGCACAAATAACGAAATCATAAATTCGCCAACCTTTGCTTCCCCCGTCCTGTTTCCACGTGCTATCAATTGGTTCTCGCCTATCAAGTGGATATACGGAAACTGCCGCAAATGCGTAGCCCAAATGCCGAAACAGCAACCTCTATGACCACTATATCATATCGTCTTGGCGCTAAAACAACGGTCTTTGAAGGCTGCGGCCTTCACGTACCAACTCAGTCCCCCTTCATGCTACCCATCGCCGCTGTTGCGGGCGCGGCGCCGTGCGGCGCAAATGTCGGCGCTAACGTCGCACTAGCAGCCACTAGCCAAGCCCAAGCGACCTGCGCCCTCGATGGGACCACACAGTTTCCCCTCGTACTGACAGACTGCGCCGCAGTGACGGGTTGTTGCCAAAAGTCAAGCTCAATAGGCCGCGCTGTGTTGGCAAAGTCAGAAGGTATAACCACCACATAGACATCTCTCTTGGGAATTCAATTGGGGCAATCTGGCGGTTCGAAAACGAAATCTAGAATTGCAACACGTAAGGTTTCTAGACTTGTAGATGGCCGCTATCTACAAATTGTGCCAAAAGCATGCAAAAGCATGTTTCTTCCTCTAAAATTCTGCAACGGACAACAACAGAACGCTGGGTGTTGTTATCACCGAAACATGTTTGAAGATCTGTCTTCCCCGGAGCTATTGATCAGGTTTGTAGGCCAACAAAGCCTACTCCATCATACTCCCCTGAACATGCTTGAGACATTACAGTTTTTCCTCCAGAAGGTGTTGTCTTGCATGCTACGGTAGATAGTTAGCAGTTGTAAGCCCTCTGGATGTGTCTGCTTTCTGGGCCAGCAACTGAACTTTCGCCAGAGATTGGCCTGCATGTTACGTAGCAAATGGAATCCACTTAGCATGTGAAAGACTGTGAAATGTGACTGCAATGTTTTGGGGAAAAATTCTATAGCATCTCAGGCTAGAAATGCCAAACCCTGGAAGCATATCTCCAAATTGCTTTCCTCTCTTGGCTGTATGCTAGTCAGCAGGGTGGAAATTACTGTTTTGGGACCTTTGTTAACTTTGGAGGCTGGCAAATCAGATCACCTTAACATGTTTGATGCTCTGATTTTTTCTTTGGGTTTTATTGGCTTCCATGGACAGCATCCAATCCTGCGAAATGCTTCGCCTGAAAGCTTATCCTTTGAAAGGCATCTTATTGGCTTGCATGCTGGCCAGAAATTGGAAGCCCCCATGGGCCCATTGGCTCATTGGCATGTTTGAAAGCCAGTGTTTCTGGATTTCTTCGGTCGCTTGCATCGGCTTTTGAGGCCAGCAATGCCCAATACATCCCAAGGGCCCCTACACCTTTGCTCAACAGCACGGCGAACAAAAAATCTGTGTCGCCCCAGTGGCATGCCATTGGCAAGCCATTGCCTACTTGGCCTTTGGATATCTTTGGATTGGATGATTTGGAGGTCAACATCCATCCTGCATCCCTGCAACATCCAGCTCATTGGCATCGAGCCAAGGCACAAAACTTCCTTGGCGATGTCTAGTTCTCCAGCAGCTTCGCAGCCATCGATGACGGAACAATGGCTGACCTGCCAGCTTGGGATCAGGATCAGGTTATCAGATGGTATCAGGTGGATGTTCAGGTTCCCGGACCCTGGTGTTCACAAAAAAAGGCGTTCAAGTTGGCTTTTCACATCTGCCAGTTGATCCTAATTACCACCTGTGAACTGGGTTTCCAACTTAAGTATGTAACTTATAACCTTCACAATACCTTCATCAATACCCTCATCCTTATTCGTGAAGTGAGGTCATGGCCAGGTATGTTCCATTCCAACACCAGGCATTGCTCATGGCTCATGGACCGGCGCCAAGTGGCTGCAGTTGGCGCAATCCGTCTGACTGGCATTGCGTTCAAGAGATGCAGCGCCATATCCCACTGCGCTCCTTTGGAGCAGGCAGTGATGGCAGCATTGCACATGGTGGGGCCCACCTGCCGATATCCAACGGGACAAAAAGATTCGAACGAAGCCTTTCGTGACACATCATGAATCTGAGTAGGAACATCGGAACATCCGAATTCGAAGAGACATATGAGGCGGAGCTTCTTCAAAACCGTCCGTTTCCAAAAATGACAACGTTCGGATCCCTCCATTTTTCGAAGCCCAGATCAGCCATAGAAAAAGATGTCATCATGACCCGTGCCTCCACTTCAAGGCCGGACATGTCAGAGATCGCCCGCACGGCTAATTCCCATTGGGACGAGCGCAAGGAGGTGAGAAGGGCCTCCGTGGAGCTTAAGGAGCATAAGGAGCTCATGTACAGTACCCAAGTACATCCAAGTACCCAATGCAACAAGATGTACCAAAATGTACCAAGATAATCAAGAAGCCAGTCACCACTCACCACCATTCACTGCCTAAATACCCTTGAGGTGTTTCAGTTTCTTGCAGTTTCTTGCAGTTTCTTGCAGTTTCTTGCAGTTTCTTGCAAACAAGAAGCTGTGTAGCTGGCAAAGTCCGATTCCAAATGCATCAAAGGAAGAGTGTCCAGCAGCTGCTGAGCAGCTTCCCAGCTACATCCAGACAGCACCTTGCTACCGCTGGGGGTTCCAATAATTTTCCCCTTGAACCAGGTCTGGGAAGGTATCACCGTCAATCAACTATCAGGACATCATGACCTGAACATACCTGAACTATTCTCTCTTGTTTTTTCTCAACTTGGGTGAGGTTGTGTCTCCTAATCACATATGAGGAATCAACACCACAGTCTACAGTATAATTAATTATCATAAAATATGCCGCACGACATCCAGCAGGGGAAGCTGCTGCCAAGTGTCTGAGTTGCAACTGATGATATTTGGAAGCACCTGCAGGTGCTGAACATTGAAAATCACAAGACATTCCCAAGATCAGTTGCTGCAAAAATGGTGGTCCCCCAAACGGCCACTTTCATAGGGCACTTGATGATCCAGTGAATCCAGTGGATCACGATTTTTGAGTCAACAGCGGGTCACAACCCATCGTGCCTTCTTGTCCTGAATCCAGCTGAAGAGTCCTGCAGACTGCCTCAATCCCACCCCGAAACGCAGGGCCCAACTTGCTATTGCTGCAGCTGCTACCATTTGCTACAAGATTCCAATGTTGAACTAAGACCGACAACGGTGACAACGGCACTGTTCCACTATGTTCCACCATGTTCCATTACTTCTGCTCAGCAACTGCCAGAATTGACTCTTGGAACAGGATGCTGTGGTGGCGCTGCAGCATATCCTCAGCACATGCAATGACTCAATATACTCAATGACGCTGCGGCGGGTCGCCAGAGGTGTGACTAGGTGTGACGAGGTGCGACAGCACGGCGATCAACATTTGCAGCAAGGTTCAAGTTGGCTTCGGCGCCCCCAAGCTGCAACATTGCCAGTGTTCCAAGAGCACTTTCCCAGGATTGCGACAACACATTGCTGTAGGCAATCCTCATGTCATAACACGTCCCCAGACTTCAACAGCAGCAAACGCATCTGGCAACATCTTTGCATTTTCAAGCAACCTGGTCTCAAGCTCTGAAATCTTTCAAGTGGCTCATCCTGTTGCAAGGCATTCGCTGGCATTGCACCAAACATCTTCATGGCAAAGTTCCATGCTCCTCCTTTGGCACAAGCCCCTGGCACAACATTCACTGAAACCCTTGGCACCCATCAGCAACAAGACGCAATAATTCATCAAAAACCAACTGCAAATAACTGGAATAACTGCCATTCACAAATGATAAATGAATATAAATGACAGCTCCCTGACAATTCAGAAACCGTTGGCTCCCTGACACGGCTGGGCCTAGGCAAGCGGAATAGCAAATCTCCTGGGTCCATCAGGTTGAACCGCAAACAACTACCCAAATCCGCCCGCACCGAAGGTGCTGGGGCGTGATCTTCCGGATGGCACTCGCAAAAGGTTACAGGTTTACCTGGGGGGGGGGGGGCATTTTTCGGCCAAAACCTTCTGTTTTTGATAGGTCGTGACGCTCGCCTTCAAAAAACACTGTAAAAAACAGTACGGAAGACACCTGTTCGTGAACGCGCCCGTCCAAAATCGGCAAGCGAAAAGTGAAAAAA
>Ga0126342_10005014_pt1 | contig 22909 bp, 24 predicted proteins | sample Cyp1metagenome_FD_92528 | JGI IMG/M metagenome (GOLD analysis project Ga0126342, IMG submission 92528) | Coral microbial communities from Lord Howe Island, Old Settlement Bay, Australia - Cyphastrea 1 metagenome | ecosystem: Host-associated > Invertebrates > Cnidaria > Coral ...
AGTGGTATAATGCCCGTCTCAGGACCGTGCATAGACAGCTAGCCGCGGATCGATTCCCCCCGGGTACGGGGCCGCGATCGTGACGTGGTAGACGAGTAAGTCTCAAGTGCCGCGACCCGCCGAGAGGCACAGGGCGCCGGTCAAAAAAAAAGAGATGGATGCAATAATTATGCAAACATGCTGCATGCAAATGTAGCGTGGATCGACCTGGCGAAAGCAAGAGGTGTCTCGGCTCTGAACTCTCCATTCTCAAGCTCTTGCAACTTCTTCTTCAAATACTCCTTCGATGGAATCACCTTGTCCTCCAGTCTTCCATGCACCTTCATGTATGCATTGCGTGTGTTGACGCAAACTCCAGTTGGAATGGGCTTGGTCCATTCACGTGTCTCCATCTCTGCTTCAACTTCAGCCTGTCGTTTTTGACGCGTCTGAGTCTCGCGCCATGCACAGATCACCGCAGCCACTTGTGCTCTAGCTTGCAAGTTTGTATCTGCATCTGTGTTGAACTCCTCCTTCAAAACCTTGACCAGGTCATCCTCCGATCTGAAAGTTGCCCTCATGGCTCAGTTGGTATGGCGTCACTCTTGTGGCGCTGACAGACTGCCAGTGGTGGTTCGATTCCCCGCTGGTCCGTGAGTAAGACTCAAGTGTCCGGACCGTGCCTCAGAGCGAAAACGGACGTCGACCCAAGAAAAAAGGTCATCCTCCGATCTGAAGAAGAGGAAAACTTCTGTATCGTGGTCACATCATTTCTGTAAAAAGATGCCTGCAAATCGTTCCAAACATCGTTCCTCGTGCGTGAGGATGAACTTCAAGTTGAACTGCCTTTCTTCAACGCTTCCTACAGAGCAATCTCCTCTGGAGAGGCCATGCCACCGAGCGCTAGCGGCTATGTTCAGACCCCTAGTCAAGACATGTTGTGGATAAGACGGAACTGTCAAACCTGACAACAAATGCAAGCAAGGTCTTACGTCGCTTCAGTGAAAGGTCTGAAGGGTACACAACACTGGCAGAAAAGAAAACAAGTGAAGTTTACGATTCAATACCCTAATGATCCTGCGTCTAGTGCACCTATTGTCCCTTGGACGAACAGCGCACCAGCTTGACCGAGCTGAGCCTAAAAACCGGAGAAATCTGCGGATCTCTCAACATCGTGCCCATGCATGTCTTACCGGCATGGGATCAGATCAATTTCTTTCTTCCGTGATCAGTTGTTTCTTTCCTACTTCCTCCAATTCAAGCAACGTTGCACAAAAAGAAAGAACCATCGAGTCTGATGTGGCCGAACTTGGTCCCGCTCTTGGCCAACACACCTTGCAGTAATGAGTGTACTCTCCTGCCTCAGGTATGGTGAGATGCTCTGTCGCTGACTCGAAATTCATCTCTCCCCATCCAACATCCGCCATGACTCTTGTGAAGTCTTCTGCGTTTTTTCCCATTGTTGACAATGACAAACAGGTTTTTCCTTGTGACATTGCTCGTCTCAGTTACCTTACGTTCCGTCTCCACCGGTGCGTCAATGTCAGCTTCATGGAGTGTTTCATCGTTTGCTGTCCTCCCACTTCCGTCCAGTCTGCAAAAATGGGTGGGGCCAGTGACTCTTCGAACATGTTGCAGAATGCGATCAACACCTTCCTGTGGAATGCTTTCACACGTCTCTCTCATCCAGATCTTTGTGCCGTTCAGGGCCCCTTGCCGATTTTGCAAACTGTTGTTGTATCCTAGCAATGACTCAATTGTACATCCTGATGTAAGTGTCTGACCCATCGGGCCTCCAACGCCCCAACATTTCACGCTCCTCCGTAGCAAAGCCAAGTCGGTAGGCACTGTAGCTCTCTCTGAATGCTCAGTCAGAAGGCTGCAAGGACAGGATGTATGATATAATCTACTGGCAGAGACACTCGTTACGTAGAGTAACAAGGCAAAAGCACAAACAAGGAAGAGGGAAGATACAGGGTGGCAAGACCGTAAAATCGAAAAGAAAGGAGCTGACGACTCAAAGAGTGACACAAAAGGGACGGAAGATGGAAGACGAGCAGGGAGAGAAAGAGCAAAGGAACGGATGGTACTTAGTAGTTAGTGTGAGTTCCGTAGGGGGAGTACTAGGGAGGCCCTTTTGAGCGAAGCCGGTTTTGAGAAGGTTTTCCGGACCCAGAATTGGGTCCGTCGGAGCGAGCTGTTTTGTAGATGATTTTGTTCCTTGTGGGGCAAGCGGGGTGCATATCCGTTGCTGCTTGAACCCGGTTGAAGTTAGCTTCTTATTTTTTCGTTTCGTCTGGTGGCTTGCTTGTTTGCTGCTAAAAGAAGGCCCATCAGGCTTTTGCAGCGTTAGGTGATTGCTTGAGGTGTTTCTTGTTGTTGCGGAGTTTGCGGGTTTTCGCGCAGGTGGCCGGCTTCCATGTGGATGATTGTATTGAACACTTTACTGCCCCTTGTTAGCCCCCCTTGCCCCCCCTAGACTCCTACCGAAGTTTTCAGCCCGGAAAGAAGATGAATCAGGATCTTTCAGTCAATCCCGTTATTAATTAATAGTATATAAATTTAAAACGGGATGGAGTAAGAATCTGCTTAGGGAAAATTTTGACTGTTATCCTTTGGCAATGCAATCCTTTTTGACCGACTCTTGAAAGTTGAGTGCAAGAGTTCAGATGTTAATGTGATTTTGGGTCCTTCGTGGCAAGTTTGTGTTTTGTTTTGTACATTAAGGACCGTGCCACAGAGCATTGCGGCCATATTCCGAGGAAAAAAATCAAACCTGAATTCACGCGTTCCCGACCTGTTACACTTTCCAACTACTTCTTGATGATGATGATGAAGAAGATGACTGATGATGATGATGATGTAATTGATGTGGTGACGTGCTGCGAGACCGTGATTTTTTACGATTTTTATGTGAAATTGAACTCTCGGTACAGTCTCGTACACATTTTGCCGATTTCATTTTCGAAAAGTGCTTTGGGGCCCTCAGTTTTTTACGATCTTTAGGTGAAATCGAACTTTCGCTACAGTTTCGTGCACATATTGCCAACCCCATCTTCCAAAAGAGCTCCGAACGCTTGAGTTTTTAGCGATTTTTATCTGAAATCAAGTTCTCGTTACAGTCTCGCGCGCATTTTTTCAACCCTATTTTCCCAAAGTGCTCTGACATTGACATTTTTTTCATTTTCAAACCTGAATTCACGCGTTCCCGACCTGTTTCACTTCCCAACTACTTGATGACGATGTGGTTGACATGATGATGTGGCTGACATGATGGTGAGAATGCTGCCCATGACATTCGTCCATAACTCGGAAGCTTTCTAACTGAATTTCCTTTGATTAATATACTGTACTACACAGTATGATATTCACCGGGAATGTGGTGAATGTAATGCAATGTCAGGCAATGGAATGCAATTCAATCTATGCGACGTTACCCAATCTATAGTAACGGAACGTAAGACAATGTAATCTACTCTGCTGTAATGCAACGTGGTGTAATGTAACGTAACGTAATGCACAGTACTGTAATGTAATGAAATGTAATGTAATGGGAGAACAACCACTTGGAAATTTGCTAACCATTTCTTTCAATTAAATTAAACCACTTCGCAAATTGTCCTGTTTTTTATCTTTCAACTTTTTATTTCTTCCTTACTATTGGCCGGACAACAAGGGGCATGCCACGTGTGCTTTTCATGCGTAGCTCCATTGCCTGATTAGTTTTCGTCCACTTCCCTTTGGCCTCAAGCAACCCATGGCGCCTCAGACAATGAATGTTGGGTTCAAATTTCGTCACAGACATCGTCGAAATGTGCGAATGTTCCCTCACGGTTTGAATTTGATGAGGTTTGAGTGGGGATGGAAATGTTCAATGATGATCGGTACACTGTTTCATATATTTGATCAAACATGTTTTTTTTGGGTTGCATTGCCATTGACGAGGGAATTTGCAACCCCAGAAACAAATTTGGGTTTACACTCAAGTGAAGTACGCACTCACCAATGTAACAAACATGTTTCAATCATTTACTGCAGATACAACTGGTGTCTTAGACCACCGAAAGTAATAAGATTATTCTCATGTGCAACATGATGAAATTTTATGTGGAGGGTACATCCAGAATGAACATTTGAGAGTGACTGCAGTGATTTTTATGTCAGAGTTGGTGTGTCGTGCATTTTGTCTCAAACTTCAAGTGAAGCGTTGCAGCAAACGCTGCACCTGACATGTTGACATGATATCATTTTCATTGATCAAGTTGGCATGCAAAACACAGGTCATGACAACTCATCATTTCAACTTGTCACATCAAGAACATTTTTTTGCATTTTTTCTTCCCCACAAGGTTCTGGACTGTTTTTGGCCCCCAATTGGCAATATCATCAACGGTTCCACAAACCAAACTCGGACTCCAAAATGGGAGCAGTGCCGGTTTGGTGTGCAGTTGGAGCTGGCAGAGGTGGCAGATCTTGATCCTCTTGGGTGATTATATAGATATTTGTAGATTCAAACCCAATCTTTGGGGTTCCTGGGGCGGCATTTAAAGCATTTATCTTAACTATTTCATTCGTTTGATCAGCAAAAATGATGATTTCACCATGATAAATTGTTTCTTTTACGCTTTTGGATGGGTCAGAATTAGCTGGGTACCCTGTATCCTCATTGAACTACCAATTTCGAAACTCTTTTCAATATCCAAAATTTTGGATTTGAAGTCTTTTAAACGCCCCGTTCAAATTCCCCAAATGTATCAAAATCCAACTTTGACCTGTTCTCATGGTCCAACTATGCAGCTATGGGTGGAATTTGGTGGATTTTTGACAAAACATGGGGCACGGGGAGGACACCGGCTCACCATGTTCGCCACAATTTTGTCCTCAAAAAACGTGAGCATTTTGAGGAAATAAATCAGGATTAAACTGATTAAAGTGTAAAAAATGGTAGGATTTCTTCAGCAACAGGTGAAATGGCAGATATTTTTATGCTGGTATGCCTCAAATCATTTTGTACCTGCAAGATGGGAATACTAAGATCCAAACAAATGGCGTCATGGTGTTTCTGTTTCTCGGGCTTTCATGCTTGACCCCCCGTACTGGTTCGAAACCCATTCTTCTTGGGGAAACTTGGACTATTTGAAACCACTTTTGCTAATTTTATTGTTTTTGGGTGTCCATTTTGGGCTTTGAAATCATTGTTCAGACAAAGGGGTCTACTGCAGAAATGTTGAGTTTGCTTCGGCTCTGAGTATCCAAAATATATATAGGAGGAGAAAACACTATTAAGTGGGAGTGCCCAAAGGGGGGAATGCTCCATTCATTCTGGGTGAACCTCACCATTTCTCCACACATGATGCTTTGCAAAAGGGAAATTGCCTAAAATTCCTTTATTCCGGTTTGGTGAATGTTTGTTAACAGGGTTTGTCTGACATTGGTGCTCCTCCAAATTTTGATTAATTATCATTATTTTCCAATTTTTCCACAACCAAAACTGTGGGACACAATTTTTCAGACCCATCCAAATAGACAAGTAGCCCTGGCAGCCCCAGGCTGCCCCGGAAATCATGGGGACCCCATGAATTCTGAACTCTTGGGACTGCTGGAGCTTGTCACCGAATCCTCTCATTGTGGCCATGGCAATGCCATTTTGAGCATATCTTCTTTGCGCAAAGGAACGTTCAATTCTTTAATAACCACATGAAGGGGGATTTTCGCTGAATTGGTTGTAACACACTTTTTGAGAGGCACTGAGAACACAAACTCCGCCGTGCCGTGACATGCCACTTTTGCTCGTGACCATTTTGGAGTTTGATTTTTGGTATGACAGGCGCAGGGCCCTAGCAGGGTGGCTGGGATGGCAGGTTGGATATAGCTCAGCAACGCTGGGATCTATTGACCCGAACTGGATCCATTGAGGAAGGGGGTTCTCCCAAATCTTTTTAGGCCCATTTCTATTCCTACAATGTGAGGCCCCCGCTGGATAGCTAAGTTGGTGCGTTTATAACTCCGATTTCACTATGGTTTATGGTACTATATGGTACTTATAACGAACTAGTTACTGGGGCTTATAAACATTATAAACCAACTTATAACTGGGGGGCCCCACATTGTATTCTTGATCCATCTTGATGGCATTTCCACAGATTCTCCACTCAGGAGCTGATCCCATGGAGGCTGGATATCCCGACCTGGCGGTTCCACCGCCGCCCAGTTTGAAGCCCGGGAACCCGTTTGGGCCGTTTGGTGGTGAGATCGGTGTCTATCGGAGGACACTAAGATAGAAGATGTATGAAGATGTTGCCTACAAAAATTCCCCACCTGCCAGGTGAGGGTCTCTAGAATTATCAGAGTTGCTTTCTCCTCCTCGTCCTCGTCCTTCTCCTCGCGCACTGCCGGACCTCAACCGCGAGCTCCAGAGCTCAGTGGGCACTGCTGGGCCTCAACCGCAGGGCACTGCCGGACTTCAGCCAGACGCCAGAGAGAATGTCAGAATAGATGCCAGATAGAAGGCCAGAAAGAATGTCAGAAAGAATGTCAGAATATGAATAGATGTCAGACTAGATGCCAGATAGAATAGGATGTCAACGTTTTTGCCAGAAAGAATGTGAGAATAGATATTCCATATATATATAGTCTAGACTATATATATATATATATCCACATATACTTTCAGATGTTATGTCAAAAAGTATGTCAGAATATGTCAGAATAGTGTTTTAGGGATTTTAGGGTAGGGACCACTCGAAGAAACTTATTTTTTAGAATTTTCTTCTATCCATTTGAAAATTTGGAATACATGCTTTAGTTGCTTTACTTCTGTGCTAGTAATCCCCTTTGAGGGATTTTTACCAAAGCATTGCCCCCAAGGTTGTCACATCATTGCGAGCATTTGTTCCACCTCAAATAATTCAACTCACTAGGAATTGACTGTGAAGGCACTCCTGTTGTTTGAATGATGAGGAGAACCATTGGAAGGAGCAAACTTGCGAGTCACGGGCAAGTGTTGGTGGTAGAAGGTCACGAAAACAGGGCTGTGTTCATTCAAGTGGAGAGCAATCAAGCTGTGTCCATGGAAGAAGACAAACATACTTTGGGATCAGAAAATGGCAGCTGGGACCAACAAGACTTCAAGACTTGGGGAGACCGATGCAACAAACATTGGATGTCCAGCAACAAATCAAAGGGATTGCGATCTCAATGATCTATGGGTCTACTGTATATACCAATCTTTAGTGTCTATATCTGGAGGTATATCCACTATATCAACTATACATCTACTAAATATCTCCTATATATATAAGACTTGTATATTCTGGAGGAACAGAGCAGCCCTTGGAGGGCCCAGTTGAAGATCAACTTCAGAATGCCATCTTTGGCCCCTGGGGGCTCAAAGTTATGTCGGGCATTCCTCCACTTTGTCTTGGATTTTCCTGAGATCTAAAGTAATGTAATGTAATGTAATGTAATGTAATGTTATGGCATGGCATGGCATGGCACGGCACGGCACGGCACGGCATGGCATGTATGTATGTATGTAATGTAATGTAATGTAATGTACTGTACTGTAATGTAATGTAATGTAATGTAATGTAATGTATGTACGTACGTACGTATGTATGTATGTATGTATATGCACACATCTATTTATTAAATATACAATGTATGTATATATATATATATTATGTATATCATGCATATATATATATATGTATGTTTAAATATTATATATGCATGTCATCTACTCACATCTACTATATGTATATACGCACATTTACTATATATCCACTGTAAATGAACTATATGTTTACTATATGTTCACTATATATATATATATAGACCATGCATATCTACTGTATATCGATGCCATAGGCATTTACATATTATTTATCAACGATATGCTACATATAGATATCTATTACATACATATATATATATATACATACACACGTATCTACTAGCTATCTGTCTATCTATCTACCTATCTATTTATCTATCTATCTATCCATCCATCCATCTATCTATCTATGCACTATATATATATTCACACAATATCTGCAATAGTTATGTATATACGTATCTATTGTACATATATACATATATACATATACATATATATATAAACAATATATACATATATATATATATATAAACAATATATACATATATATATATCCACTATATTTACTATATATGCTTAAAAATCTACTATATACTGACTATATGCCTACTATATACCTACTGTAGATTTGTGTATCTATTCTTTTCTATCCCATTCTATCCCCTATCACATTGCACCTACAACCGCCCCGACTGTCCAACTTTTTTAGGCCTTCTCGGCCGAATCACCTGAAGCAGGGCTCGCCGCACCGAAAGGCGTCCAGGTCTCAGTTCCCGTTGTTTTTTTTAAACCCAACATATGGGATAGCCATGGTTGTACCCAGCAACTTCAACTGCCCAAGTATACTGTATACACACACATATATATATATATAGCAACCACCAAAAAAAAGACAGGGGTGAAATTATTACTATTTTGGTAGGACTTTATGGTTCTATCTATTTCGTGTAATTGTGTACATAATTCTATTGTACAGGCTTTGAATTCATCGCAGAGTTTCATTGTTAGCTCAGGTCACAAACGGCAAGCAAAGTCGAAACATATATCACAAAGATTCATAAAGTATATGTCCCCATTATATTTCACATGTGCTGTACAATATATCTAATATCTATGACCATTTTTGGGGTTTGAGTATGAGCCATTTTTGCTGGTCAAAGTGAGGGGGTTCAGGGAAAGATGGTGCACTGCAGTGTAGCCTCCAACGAGCGATATTTGTGTGAGGCAAGTCCAATACAGCCGAGAAAGTAGAGATGCTGTAAGAAGTACTATAGTATAGGCACCCAAGACTCAGGCAAGCAAAAACTTGAGTATTGGAGTGCGCCATCCACAGATTTGGGTCATTGTATTTCGACTTCTGTTTTTTGGGTATCAACTTTATCCAGTGAAACACCATGTATGCCAGCAAGTCCTGAATGGAAACTGCCTATTCGATGCTGGTGACAGCAATCCCCACATGTTCTTTGGATCGGTTTATGTAAGCCCTCCTTTTGGAGATGCATTCTTCATGGGTGGACATTGGTTCACAATCAACCATCATCAACCATCATCAACCATCATGAACCATCATCAACCATCATCAACCATCAACGAGGCAGGATGAAGTACAAATCAGGGTTCCATCACCTTCAGTACCGTAGCTTCTTCGAACATGTTGGAACGCTGCAGGTCAAGATGTTGGGCTCCAAAATTTTTGGGCCGAGAAGTCCAATGATCTTTGGCCAACTGAGCATATAAAAAGATTGGAGGCTCCAGTCCAATGAAGTGGTCTATTTTAGGAGCCAAACCTTTGTAGTGTTGGTAACATCCCAAGATAAAGTCGCTTCGATTCCCCAAATCATGATGTGTGCCTAGTAGTCATACCAAGAACCATGTAGTCATCCGCCCATGAATCCTTGATATCGAGGAAAAACATCCCCTCGCCTTCGTGGCTTACATGTGCCATGGTCAAAAGTTGGATAGCCTCTGGGCTCAAAACGTCCACGTGGTGGGGTCGGTAATCTGACTTGTGCTGTCAGAATCCAATTTAAGCCATGCCATTACTCATTGGGAAGAGCCCGTTCATGCACTGTGTCGATTCTGCTAAGAAGTATTGTTGCACAACATCAATTTGCCCTTGCTATGATTGATGCACTGTGTTGGTTGGGAGGTCCCCTGCAGTAACAATGTCTCTGAATCATGAGACTTGCGATGTGATGATGATCACCGATAGCCCCATTGTCAAGAAACCCTTTGAGAACTACAGCTTTGCCCACAGAAGGTGTGCACATGACCTGTCCGGTAGCTGGAATATGAAGGTGACAAAGTCGCAGTGCCAGCATGTCGTCTCGATGTGGGATCCATGCTGGAGGCAACCGCATTAGAAGCTGGGGTGATTGCCGATCCTGGTAAGAAGACTTTTCCAGACAACCAAGGCGCCTATACCTCCCTGGAACTTTTTCAATTAGGGGTTTTCTGGATGGACATTTTGTCGGACTCATGCCATATTTATTATGTATGTTTTCCGAGCAATGTGGATTTTTTCCATGGTTTCCATGTCAGACTTGCCTGACCCGAAGATTGCGATCAGGATGTTCTCAAAATTACAAGATGATGAACAGCAATTGGTCAAATTGAATTTGGTAGGCTGGCTCTATGAAAGCCACATGGGATGAGGAAACCACCGGCTCTTGCGAACTGTGTGGTGCATCGGACACGAGAGAACACAGACTTTTGCAATGTTCTCTCTTCTCACAGTTGAGGGACAAATGGGAACTAGTGTGCCATATCTGCCTCATGACAGACAAGGATGGGTGTGCTCTTGCGTGCTTGGATCAAAGCAATCAAAAAGCCACCCCAGAGAGGAGCCATACACCCGAGACATGCCGATGCAAGAATTGTCTGTTGGTCAGTTGTCCAAGATGTAGCGTCTAATGATGCCGAAAGAAAGTCTTCTCTGGATTTTGCATTTGGGCCTGAACCTTGCTTTCCTGCCTTTCGCACTCTAGCTATTGGTTTGGTTCCTGGTGATCAAGTTGTCTCAAGAGCAAGACTCTTTGCAATCCGCACAGCGCTGTTGTCAGTGCATTCTCATGATGCTGAAGCTACCGCAGAGTTTGTTACAGACGCTAGTTCTGTTTGCAATATCATCAGGGCAATCGAGACTGGGATGTGGCTCTTGATTTCTCATAAGATCCCCAGCTTGGATACTATCTGTGAGATTGCGCATGTTTGGGACAAAGAGAAATACAAAGTCACGAAGTAAAAAGCCATGTTCCCTTTGGGAAGGCGCCCAGTTATTTGGAGTTGTGGATGATGGTGGGTAACCATTGTGCCGACATTGCGGCCACTGAGCACTTCATGCAATCCCACAGGAGATCAGGCACCTGTCTGACTCGATTGCTGCTCGCATAGTTCAGGAAGAATGGAACTTTCATGACTTTTTGTGCTACTTGGTGGAGTTCAAAAGGTCAAGACTGACTGCCTTGAACGAACTCTAAAAAGAACAAGGCACACAGTTGACGTCATTGCAGATCCCCAGAGCTGCCCCACAGAGAGTCGTTCGCCTTTTTGGTTCTCAAGCAATGGGTCCTGATGCGTTTACATTGCTCAAAAACTTCGAACCTCAGACCTTCTTGGTATGTCCGGCAATTGTGCATGTGAGGATGAATGTTTTCAGATGTGCCTGCAAGGAGCCAATCTTGGCAAGGCTCTGAAGACATGGCTTGAATCGTTGAAGTGGCCACCTGATGCTAAGGAAAATGATGCCTCAGATTGGGGCATGTCGTGGATTGAGACGGCAGTGAGCTTTTACTTAGCTACGGGTCTACGGGTTATCAATTTCCAGTGGGCATTACTGGTGCAGGTGGCAAGTCCAAATATGCACCTTACAGATCGAATGAGGCCATGTTGTTGCCTGGAAACAGAAGGACAGCGGCACTGCAGGGTCTTTGTCTTCGTCATCTGATACAAAATCTCGAGACGGTGCTAGAGGGCAGACTTTTGCCAAACATCTCTACACACAAGTGCACATCTTTGACTTGATTGGGATTTTGACCGCCGGTTGCGGGTGTGCCTTGTCGTCCAAGATTGCCCAACTTTCAAGCAACATTACAATTTGTACGGGACTACATCTGTTCTTTGAATGGTGGTGGAGTCCTCAACACGCCACTCTTTCAACCCAACGTTGTGCCAACTCTTACATTTGCTGCAGTGGATGAGCTGAGTGTGGTTGAGAGGTTCAACAGCTACAGTGCTCAAATGAAGAAGATCCGCAACGCGAAGCAAAAAGGTGGTGGATAATTCAGCTATGCGTTCAGCTGGTGAATTTGCGCTCTTTTTTTTCTCACATTGGTCTCCAGTACCCGCCACCAGTGCCTGGGATTGGATGACTCTGGGCGTCGACTCCGCAAGCCCCGTGTCAAAAATTGGATTATAAACTCATATTGGGGGATGATCATCCATCCATGAATAGGGCTACATATATATATATACACATTTATATGCACACATATAGTAAGACGATTCCAAGTATGGGATGGATGATGCTAGATATCCCATGTTTTGACCATGGCAGACGGCGTCCACCATTGGTTCTTAAATGCCAAAAAATGCCTGTTCGGCGATGCCTAGGAACCAGGAGGGCCGAGCAAACCCCAGCATTGCGACTCAGCTGCCCAAAGGTGGCCGAGCTTCCAGCTCAAGTTCTGGATAAACATTTGTGGATGCAGGCACTATATATGCATCATGAGTGTATGTTTATCTACAACTTATACGACATACATGTTTATAAACATATGTCTATATATATATACATACATGTTTATGAATATATCTACATCTTGGACGATGTATGAGAGTTTGTGAGTGTATGAATCGAGACACAACACGAAATTGTGAGTGTATAAACAACTTTTTGCAAAACAGTGGCAACTTGTTTGGGTGGAAGAGATGCTATCTGTCCCTAAATTCTGCGTCGACGTTGGTTAGTGGACGAGCAACGCATATGGTAAACCCAATGCCATAAACCATCTCAATCTCAGCATAAATGGATCGTATAAACCATCCCCAAATGGTAGGCTTATCATTGGGTTTCCCACATTCACTTTTTTGCCACGCATCAATTTTTTTTGATTGAAGATCAAAATTGAAAAAAAAACGAAGTTTGGTTGCAAAAACATAACCCAAACACCATTTTGAACTTGCTGGACCGCAATTAGATGTTTTGTTTGGGCCAGCTGGGCCCCCAACTTTCTACATCTGCAAAGTGTAGTATTTAACAAGTGGGCCAGCAAAATCTCGGATTCAACTTGATTCAATTGATTCAACGGCAATACAGTAATGATACAAGACCTCTGCTGACAAGGACAACCTCAGTGAACGCCTGTCAAACAGTTCCATATCCTTCTCCGTGGCTGAGTGCGGGCCCAAGTGGTGCTTGTCCCATGTGAATATCAGGTGTAAAGGTCCCAACACTCCTTGGGCTGCAGTTCCAGTAAACTAAGTGGATATATCTTACCACATGGGGATGCCACATCCCAACTTATGGGGGTTGCCACAAGAATTTTAGCCCTGAAAATCATAGTCTGAGCGTCCAAATCCCATGGTTTCCCCCTGAGTACACAACCCCCTCATAGACTTGGACAAAAACCAGAAAAACTCGAACAATCAATGACAATCACGTTTTTTTTGCCCCATCTCATCTCTGAAAAAAAATCTTGGACAAAGCCATAAACTTCTACAAACGGCTCAGGGCTCCCGTGGATTTTGAGCCGGGACACCTGGATCCGAGGTCACCCTCGGTCGGAGTTCTTCTTTCGGATTTTTGTTCCAATTTTTTAACACATGATGGATGAAAACCAATGGAATAGCAGATAAAACGAGGGAATTTTCTCATCTATTTGTCAACAAAAAGTTGCATGAACTACATGGTGCCAGGGTTTTGACCCATGTGGCACTTGTCGATAGGTAGGTTTGTAATGATTTTTTAGATCATCATGGAATGCAGTTCATCTTGATGCTGAAATCCCAATGGAAAGCGGTTTTTTATCACAATTTCTGTTGGTGATATCTGAGTTTTTGATGATTTTCATGGCGAAAAAAATGACCTTTTCTCCGTAGAATCCAAGTCTTTCATGATAAAATCACCATCTGTTTTTGGTTTCTCATCGACATCCCACCTTTTTTGTTGGTCTTTTTTTCTGAGGTCATCCTCCGAAGCTGACAAGTCGGACTTGGAAAGTGAGTCCGAGGAGGCGCGTGTCGATGGCTTTTGTACAGGTCGCGGGCGTTTTTTTTTTCGACTGCTGTGGTTTTTAGGAGTCGACCGGGGACGAGGAGGAGTGCCTGCTGGTGGCCGGAGGATTTTCCCAGTGGGTGAACTGACTCACCTAAAGTTAATATAGCGACTAAAAATCAGTCCAACTGCACTGAGAAGGATAGACCAAAGCTAACTCTAGCATAGTTTTAATATGTTTTAATGATCCTAGAAAAACTTGAGAATGAGACATGATTTTACTCTTTCACTTAGGGGATTCTTCCTGTCTCTAGCATGTGGTTGTGTCTTTTTTTTCATAATGAATCCCACATGGTTTCGCCAGGAAATGACCCCCATGCTCCGGCAGCTGAACAAAGATCTCGCCGATCCCAAAGTTCTTGCATAGTGACTTAGTGGGGCCCCCATGTTGGTTCGTATCCCCAATCAGTTCGATACATCCCGATAAAAGCCCAAGCGTTCTCAGGAGCAGGAGCTATCGGGCTTTGAGAGTTTCGACCTGCATCCGGTGCACTCTACGCCTTCGAAGCAGCCCGGCCCCAAGGCGGCAAGGCTCCGGCCATTGCTCTATGTGGATACACACATAAATAGCAGGATAGGTAATAACCATGAAATTCATAATGATATATAATGATTCATAACCATGATGGTTATCATATGTTATCATCCAGTTCCTGTTTTTGAGAAGCCATGTTTTTTTCCATGGTCCTGGGGGTCCTGGGGGTTGAGGTCTGTCTCCTTTCTGGGCTGCAAGAATGCCAGAGAGATGGCCACCGCAGCGGTTTCATGGCCCCGTGAATTTCATGGGGGCATGTGAATTGGAGGCTTGGTAAATCCATCTGAGTATGCATCCAAACATCTTAAAACATCTTAAAACGGTATGTGAACAGCCCAGTGCTGATTTTTGGGATATGAACCAGACAATGATTGAAAATCATTCGGCCAAATTTTGGTCTGCTAAGGCCTCCAATAGCTGGGTTTGAGGGATCTTTCACTCCGCTTTCAGCCGCAAACCATGCTTTTCCATCGCAATGGCACATGCAAAGGGCAAGCTCATCAGCATCAGAATGCTTCTTTGCATTGGACTTGGGAATACTGGTTGTTCTCAAACCCTGGGGTTCTAACTCTCACCATCATAGTTGGAATGGTAATTTCAAATTCTGCTGCGCTCAGCTTCTATTTTTCTCATGGTCCACATGTTTATTGGTTGCAATAATAACCATGTTGCTTCCTATTAACAACAAATCAATTATATGATGCACACTTTGTGTTTTGTTTGTTGTCATCAATCTCTTCCCCCTTTTGGTGCACACCCAAGAAACCCTGGCAGAATGTGGTGCAGCTATTCGTTTGAAATCCACAGTTTGTGGGCCCAAGGCAGCCGACACCAACATCGGAGTGCGACAACATCGCCGCCCGGTCAGTTACAGTTACAGCGACTGCTTAAGCCAGGATCCGTGGATGTACTCTGTTGATCTTAGATTTTTACCCTCTGGTTATTTAACATAGCCATGGAAAATAGCCCATTTATAGATGGTTTACCTATAAAAAATGGTGATTTTCCATGGCTATGTTAAATAACCAGATGGTATATGTGATGTGAGAGATGATCCAAATTATGGCCACCTTTCCAGATTTCTTCCGCGAATTGTTGAGAATTTCGCCAGATTTTGATGCTGTTGATACTGGCTGAAACTACATACCAAACGGGATAAGTAACCAATTTCCGCGAACAAGCATGGAACCAGTAGTGGTGGGAAGTGATGTATGGAACCGTTGCCAGAATTGTGATGGCATTATATAAACATGAAACCTGGGAAATCCCATAAGGAAGTCTTCATATTTTTCATGGCAAATTAATGTTTTGTCACTGCCCCAAATGGGGAATCATCCTCGGGATCTCTGATAGATTCCAAAAGAAGTCCTTGGTACATGACGACTCTCCCAAATATCCCGCGATAAGATTACCCAGTTTCCGCTCACAATTGGCGATTGTCAAGTCAAACTTTGAATTTGCTGGCAAAATCCAACTGAATCACCATTGAATCCCACTAAATCAGCATTAAACGCCACTAAATCAGCATTAAATCCCTCTAAATCCGCATCAAAGCCTCTAAATCAGCATGAAATGCCACTAATTCAGCATTGAATCTCAGTATTAAAGCCTGTAAATCAGCATGAAATTCTACTAAATATGCATTAAAGCCTCTAAATCAGCCTTAAATCCCAAACCAGCATTAGATGAGCACTAAATCAGCATTAAATCCCAAACCAGCATTAAATGAGCACTGAATCATTTTTTCCCCAATTCAAACTGCCGGCCTCTCGAGCGCAACAGCAAGCAGCAAAAGACAGCAACGTCAAATCAACAGGTGCCCGGGTCGCTGTTTCCTGCTGATTCACGTGAAATCGCTTGGGATCTGAAGGTTTTTCAAATGTTCACGAATAGAGTAACTGATCCACCAAGGTTCCGTGCAAGGTTTTTGATAGCAAGAGAAACAAAAAAATACCTCCTGGAAGGGACAGAAAAATTGAGATCTCCGAAAAAACCAGACAATCGACCACCAAAATCCACGCAGGTTGAATTGGATTTGTCAAGCTGGATATGGAGACCCATGTTTTCAAATATTTTTTTGGTGAGCAAAAATCTAAAAACAGGAGCAACCAAGGAATCCGTTCACCATTTGGAAATACTGCAAGACGGCTTGCGCGTACGGACGTGATATTTTCCGAAGCAGGCCCGTGTTTTCAAGCGTGAGGTGATGAAAGTGATTTGTCGGCGCGACAACAGTAGCGAAAACAATATGCGAAACACAATACTGGTTTTGAAGTTGCTGAAAAAAGGAAAAGGAAATTCGTCCAGCTACGCAATCTTGACAGTGTTCTTCAAGACCCGCAAGACGAAAAGAAGGAAAACTATTGTCCTTACAAATACCCCTGCACGCTTGAACTTTGCCCCTGCATCGAGATAGGGGTGGACAAGAACAAGGACGAGACACAGATATGGAAGGTTGCTGCACATGAGCGGAATCATCGAGCACTGAATCAGCATTAACTCCCACTAAATCAATATGAAAAACTCCAATCCAGCATTAAATCCCACTAAATCCGTATTAAATGAGCACTAAATCAGCATCAAATCCCAAACCAGCATGAAATGAGCACTAAATCAGCATTAAATGAGCACTAAATCAGCATCAAATCCCAAACCAGCATTAAATGAGCCCTAAATCAGCATTAAATCCCACTAAATCAACACTAAATCCCAAACCAGCATTAAATGAACACTAAATCAGCATTAAATCCAAAAAACAAGCATTAAATGAGGACTAATGCAGCATTAAATCCCAAACCAGCATGAAATGAACACTAAATCAGCATTAAATCCCGAACCAGCATTAATGAGCGCTAAATCAGCATTAAATCTCACTAAATCAGCATTAAATCCCACTAAATCAGTATTAACGCATTTAAATCCACGAAATCAGCATCGAATCCCTCTAAATTATATAGCATTAAATCCCACTAAATCAGTACTAAAGCCTCTAAATCCACTAAATCAGCATTGAATCCCACTAAATCAGCATTGAATCCCTCTAAATTAGTATTAAATCCCACTAAATCAGCATTGAATCAGCACCCAATCACCGGACATTTGCAGTTAGCCAAGCCATGCCCTGCTCGGTGGCTCAGGATTAATCCGAACTTGGCTGTCGACAGGAGCAGGTCACCTTGCAGTCACAGATGTAAAATGTATGGAGGATGTAGATGTTAAATGTTAATCTTAAACACACATATTATATATAATTATATATATATATCTATAATATATATATATATATACATATGTATAATCATGTAATATTTGTAAATGTAGATGTCTTAAGTCATTCGAAGTCTTTTGTTTTTTTTATTGCAAGAGGTGTGCTTCTTTTAGCGGGCGCGAAAACTCCGTGCATCAGAGACTCATCGTCATCCGGTTTTTTTGTAGCCCAGTTCATAAACCACTACAATGGGTTGTGACATTTTGGGTTCTGAACATTGCTAAGTTTTGTTGAAAAATATCCCACTGGATGCTCACTAGCTCACCAACTATTCAATCTTCTTGCATCGTTTGAAGCATTTCTTGTGCTTTCCCATGGATGAGAGTAACATAATAGGGACCACCCCTGTGATTTTTCGAACAAAAGGAACAACATTTTCCGGTCGATTTCAACCTAGGCTTCCGGTCAGTACCACCTTAAATGGGCTCAGGGTTTGCTCAACATCCTTGGTGGCTCCCAAAGTCATTGGTGGTTTCTTGGTGGTTGCATCCCAGCATTCTTGGATGGCTGCTAAGTACTTTTTTCGATCTTTGCAGTCTTTTCATGAAGATGGTTGCTTCCTCCCTGAATCCAGATGTGTTTCTTCGAGACAGGGTAGCCAGTCCCAGTGAAATGACTGGTGGAGGAGAGTTCGTTTTTTCTTGCCAAGGGGTAAGTCAGGTGCGGTGCGACTGGTGGAAGGTGGGGATGGTCAATTGTCCACATCATGGGTTGAATGACCGTGCCACATTCATCCTATGTTTTGACCATTTCAAAGCTAATTCCATTTTCCCGTGGCCGGCCTACTTGGTGTTTTTTTATCGACAATCCAATAGACCTTCACCCGCCAAAACAAGGCTTTGAACCTGACAAGATATGATGATGGGCAATTTCTTTTGTTCAATGAGTGCTTTTGCAATTCAAGAATCTGTGCAAGTCGCAACAAAGGCAACTACCTTTTCAAGCATCGAAATGAAATGAAATCCCAGCACTCCCATATTTTTTTGAGTTGATTGGAGAACATCCATTTACCATCCATACCAGCCATTTACCATGCATTAGCTTCCCGTAGTCCAATATAGCTACGGCCAGAGGGTAATTTTCCTTTGTTGTACCCCCATGCCCAGCACCTCATCATAGCATATGTATGCCATAGTGCCATGAAATATATTGCTGAGCATGATGTTTCTTGCTTAGCCATAGAACATATGCTATAGAATATAGCGTTTTCATAGATTATATAGGTACTATACACAAATTATATACATATGCTATAGAATATAGTGTTCTTAGCCATAGATTAACCATACACTAGCGAGTGGCAACTTTGCCCAGGTGGTGCCTTTGCTTAACTCAGAGGTGTCAACTGCAAGCTGTACAGGGCCTATGGCCAAGGCACATTTTTTTTTAAACCTGAACAGATTGGGGAAAACAGGGGAACATCTACAATTTTTCTGAAATATCTGAAATGTTTGAGATTTCAGGTATTTGTGGGGTATATTCTTTGGCCATTTCTTTGTGAGGCAAATTCGTTTTTGCGTACTTGGGATTCAGTTTAGCATCGGCATAAACAACCCAAAGGATTTCGTGAAGAGTTGATTTCTACGTTGATCGCTTTGTGAGAATCATCCAATCCGGTCTAGCAGTTTCTTACCTGAATCCATTGGATGATCTTTTTTGAATAGTGAATCCATAGTGAATCAAAAGATCTTAATTGATAGTGTGAATCCATAGTGAATCCATAGTGAATCCATAGTGAATCCATAGTGAATCCATAGTGAATCCATAGTGAATCCATTTTTTGTATATCAGCCTTCACTATTAAGATCTTTATATTGAGATCCAACAAAGTTGCCCCAAATTACTTCCCAACAAAAACCGCTGGAGTTTGGATAAGTCTCCTTCGGGCTGGAAAGAATTGGGTTTTGACTAACTGACTTATTTTGGATACGAAGCAGGATGCCCCCCAAACTCCTGGTTTTTCATGATTTTCTCTACCATAAATTGGGGATGTGCCTATTTTTGGACAGAGCACTAATGGCTACAAGACCATGCAGCGTAGATTCCAGGACACCGAAGGAGCAGGACAGGAAATGACAAGATGCAACATAGATGCTGTATATGCATTTGCATATGTATTTGCATATGTATTTGCATATGTATTTGCATATGACATATGGATATCTATAGGTATAGGTATAGGTTTAGATTTTTGTATAGATATACATGTATATACCGCGCCAGGGTGCGCTTTAAACACTTGCTGGGTACAGAAACGGTTTAGATTTCTCGATGGCCATGATGGGGCGGCACCCGCAGGGGATGAGCGTTGTGGCCATTGCACTATCTCCAGCGATGGCGATGACCCAACGTGTGGATCCTGGATGCCCTGTGGAGCGATTCCGCTCTGTTGGGTGATAGATTTCAGCAGAACTTGGGACTTCAGCAAATATGGAGGCTTCAACCAGCAAAGAAGAGGATTTTTTTTTGGCTACACTGGCATGTAACGTGCCAAGCAAGAAACATAGATGTGAGCTGGGTAGTTACAACCCCAGTTCCAATTGGAGCTGGGACCCTGCAAAGGCTGAGCAGGTAAACCCGTAACTCCCCTTCACCTTGATGTGACTGTGTGGACAGCCGTGCCACTGAAAACTTGAAATGGACACATCTGTAGTGTAGCTTAAATCGGTCTCAGACTCATGTCATTTTTTTCTTCATTCCTCAGCCTCTGTGAAGGTTCGAAGGTTCATATAGAATCATATAGACGTATCCACGCTTCCACCTTTGATTGAAGAGGGGATTCACAAAAGCTTTGTCTCACAAAAACAAGAGGCTTATAGGGGGATGATTTTCAGCTTTACCACATTACCATCCCCCATTCTGTTGGATCCCAGGTCCCAGTAGTGCGGCCAGCACTCGGAGTCGAAGACAGTCCTTGAAGGTCCCACTTTGTCAGCAGGGTGTGTCTCAAAATTTTCAAGATCTCCAAATGGCAATCTTACTGTAATTTTAAGGGAAACTATAATAACTTAACCAGAGTTAAGTAGAGGTGCCCTACTTTCAGACAAAGTCACAAACTATGGAGCTGTTTTTTCATAGAACATATTGGTCTAAACCATTCTAAAGATTCTAAACCCTGATGTTCATAGCTGGTTCTTGTGGATGTTCATCCTCTGGTTTCATAGCTATTATCGTCAATCGCGCCAGGGGGTTTAAGCATCAAAATAGAGGTAAACTGACTGACGAGTAGTAGGAAAATGGATTGTCTTGTTGCAATTTCTATAGCCAATTTTTTGCTCGGGGGTCTCAGCTGAGATAAAGGTTCCGGTGAAGGTTCGGGTGGTTCCAGGATGGGTCACCTGTCTCCAGTATTCACTGCGGTAATATCATACGTTCCTACCACCTCTGCTGTTGGGGATGCCACCTATTCTTTTTTTGCAGGTTCGGCTATGAATTTGGAAAACCAGCGCTGTGGGTCCCTCCGTTTCAGGAGTCCAAAGGGGGAATGAAACTAATGAACCCAAAAATGCTTCGATAGAATGATGATGTGGCTATGTCATTGTGTGTTCCTACGACTTCCTGATTCAGCATTCATTTGGCGCTCAAAATTTTGGTCGAGGTCATCTTAAGTGAAAGTGGTCAGCAATTTTGCAGCAAAACTGAGACAGACGTTGGAGTGCATCAGCACAGCATAGCACTGCTCCAAGTTGGGATTTTCAGGGTCAAAATCGAACTCCAGAACCAGAACTTTTGATCTATACTTATTGGGTGAAGAATTTTGAGAAACAGCTTCCATAGTGAAAGATACAAACCTAGACACCCGAAAAGTAGGGAGAGTACCAAAAGTGACCTTTTCTACGCTTGGAGGGAAACCAATTGCATTGATGTTGCTGGTGATTTTGTCGACCCTTGTGTTGCAAGTGGGGATTGATCAGAACCTATGGAATGATATTCATATGGACGACCAGAAATCCCGCTGTTTTGGTTTTGAACTACAGGGTGCCTATGTTTTGACGCATCGGCTGGCAGGGAATGATCTTTGGCGGGCACCTCAAGTCTTCAATTCTGGTGAGATCTGGTGCAAGTTCTGGTAGTAGTGCTTGGTTTGGGACCTATGGACCCAAACCTCAATTTTTTGGGTTTCAACATGTGTCCGTGGAGTACTAAACCCTAACAAAAGTGACCGTTTGCTACCAAAAATTCCGAATCTGGGCTCAGACCTTGGGTGATTTTGGTCCTCCAAACATCTTGTTGGTCACAGACCTGGTCTCCCGGCTGGTCAACCATTGATAGAACTGGTAGAATGGCTGCAGGTCGGGTTCCCTCCGACAAGAAAGAGCCAGAGGTGTCGATGTCAGGATGGGTTTTCTACTGTGCCTCGGAAAAGAGTGGAGATATCAGGATTGCTCTAAGACTGAACGTTGGCATGTCTCGAAAGGGAAGATTCTGGGGGCTCGACGTTGGCATTTTGGTGCCGGTGGCCGCTGGTGCCCGCAGATGTAAAAAAAAACATTGGACCTCTTCAGCGACCATCAGTTCCAGGAAAGCACATCCCACAAGGAAAAAACGAGCACGAACCTCCAAAGAAATAAGACTTCCATACTTTTTTCCAAGGAAAACCGCCCCAAGATCCCTGTGCCGAGGTCCAACATCCGACCTTTCCACTGTCCTACAGGCCTTGGGAGACGCAGGCTGCCGGAGAGCCCAGCGACTCCCAGTTGTGATGGGATCCCCATAGCTGGATGATAACTAGGGCTAGCTCTATTGAAAAGGACAACTCCATCGAAAGATGGTGATTTTAATATATTTTTATTGCAACATTAGATGACTTATGGACCTATGGACCATAACCATAACCATCATAAGTATCATAAGCCCATTGGCCCATACTTGATTCAACACATAACTTACAATTCATCAGAAGAATAGATGCTTAGATGTGCCGTTTCAAACGTTGGCTTGTTTACCCAGTCCTTGGCTGGTGGTCATGAATCCATCTTCATAGGCGGGCTTACATGTCGGTTATCTTTGGATTCTCATGGTATGGGATGGACGAACGTAAACAATGTATGTATGTATATACAGTATATATATATAGATAGATTATACATATATATATAGATAGATTATATATATATATATGGTACCCCCCCCAAAACCTACCTTTTTTACATTTGTATTGGTATTTACAGTATTTTATGTAGATTATTAGCTGGAGTGAATAAAGCTGAAAAAAACTAAAAACTAGAGCTGAAA
>Ga0126342_10005015_pt1 | contig 22908 bp, 19 predicted proteins | sample Cyp1metagenome_FD_92528 | JGI IMG/M metagenome (GOLD analysis project Ga0126342, IMG submission 92528) | Coral microbial communities from Lord Howe Island, Old Settlement Bay, Australia - Cyphastrea 1 metagenome | ecosystem: Host-associated > Invertebrates > Cnidaria > Coral ...
CCCAATCAGGGGAGGACCCTGCAACTTGCTTCTCCCTTCTCCTTCAAGAGTTGGGGGTAGCCATTCGTTCTTTTCGGGCTCGGGCCGCTTTGCGGCGTCGCAGCGAGGGAGTTGCTCGTTGATGCTCCCCGCCGTGGACATCCTCTTCTGAGCTGCAGTGACCCGCTATTTCTTGCTAGGTTTTGCCAATTTCTCACCTTTTAGTTTCTAATTCATGACCGTGAGTTCAAGTCCCTGCTTGTGTTTTTTGTGGCTGATGCGATGCCCCTTTTCCCATCCTGGCTCTGCCGCCCAACTTGCTGTCCCAGCATGGTCTCTGCGTGCCTGCCAGTGTCCCCTCTTGTTGATCCTGCATTTATTAAGCTGCATTTACTAAGCTCGGCGGATCGGCACCACACGTGTCAGGGGCAGCTCTTTCTTTTTCCACACCTTCCCATACGCGGTCGGTCTGTGGTCCCGTTCTTTGCATGTTGGTGCCACAATGTCGCATGAAATTTGTTGCAAGGTCGTATTGGTGCTCAGGCCGCGTGATTCCGTCTTTGATCTTGCAGGGCCCGAAAGACCTTCAGCTTGTCGATGTCGCAACCTTGAGAATGTGGAGCATGGGAACTGGGAACCCAGCGTGGCATGCGTCAATGTAGCCACGTGCAGCCCACCGCAAACGAGTTGTGTATGGTTCTGCATCGAGCAAGTCACCTGTGCCTGAATCTTTTTCCACGCTGACGACCTTGAGCTTGATTCCCTTCCTAAGTGCTTCACCTCTCATTGCGCCTGACAAAGGGTCGTTGGCACCTGCAAAATGATGGGCATGCCGTAGTATTCCTCCAAGGTTTCAAAGGGTCCTCAGAATCTGGGTCGTCTCCCCCGTCCTTGGTGCCGTCCTCCCCTTCACCGGACTCGTAGGTGTAGGTCTCCGTGTATGAGGAGTCGTCGGCTGGCTGTCTTCGACTCTTCCTTGGGCGCACCTGCATCACCTTCGTGTTCGCCAGCACCACACTGATTGGGGTTCATTTCTTTTCCTTGCTTGAGCACGAAATAGATGGATGACCCAGCAAGTTGCACAACGCACAACGGTGCTCCCGTTTGTTCTTGGCTGACCGGGTGGCATCCCGCTGCATGCACCATTTCCGTTGTTCCACACCAAGCATTTCTGCTTTGCTTTGCCGCTCCCCTTTTTGGGCCTTGGTTTTCTTCTTGTGTTGAAATTTTTGCCATCGTGTTTGGCGTCCGTCTGATGTTGAAGGTGCCCTGTCAGCTTGGGAGTTGCGGGAGATGAGAAAGTTTTTCAGAAGGACCCAAGAGACTGATGGCTTGGTTCAACACTTGCAGGTTTCACAGAGAACGTGCAAGAGGGGAAGAGCATTACAAACTACAGCAATTTTGTGGCACGCTGCTGGGATTTCCTGCTTTCGTCATTGGAGTGCAACTGCGGGAAGGCGACACATGAGCCGATCATTGGCCCCGACAAGTCCAGAGCTTCAGCCGAATATCCCGGTGAAGCTGCGCAAAGAATACGCAGTATTGGCCGTGTCCCAGCTGTTGCTCATGGGCAAGGAAGAATTCCTCACGTCAAGAATGTCTGCGCTCAGTGAGGTTATAAAGAAGTCCAAGCCAGGCGTCGTGGCCAGGAACACAGTCCAATCAAGTCCGGCACCCAACAACATACCAAGGAATTGCCCTGTGGGACGAAGGTCTAGGTCGAGATCGAACAGACGGGAACGAAATCAAAAGGAAACTTCAAGACCATCCAGCCCCTCCAGGTCATGGACGCCGAGGCCGAGATCGTCAGGCAGGGCTCCAAGGGGAGATCCAGGTCTCAGGCAGATGTAAAAGCAGTATCATTTGGAATACGCCCAGGAGGCGTTTGGCCGTGAACGTGGTTAGAAGTTTGGGGACAATGACCTCCTCAAAAATGCGGATCAAGTGGACGCAGAGATGCGCAAGCTGAACCCGAACATTCACGCTCACGTGCCTACAGAACCTGAGGTCAAGCTGGCCATGATCAGAAAACTGGAGGCAGAACTGCGCAACTTCAAGACGGACTCAGAAGGAACAAGGTCCAACTTGGAGAATGCCATCAAGGACCTCAGCAGCAAATGAAATGAGGACAACGTTAAATATCTACCACGCCTTGTGAAATCCCGCCGCAACCATGTGGTCCACCTGAACACGAAGGCTTTAATTTTCGCACGCTCTCACCTGTGGAAGGCCGTGTGCGGTTTACTACAATTCAAACTACGAATTTGTGGTTGGCAGTGCTGACACGGTGACATGCAACAAATGCTCAAATGCCGCGCAAAGCAAAGAGGTGACTGATGCCGCATGACTACATGTTCTGTCGCAAATTGGATGCCAGGTTGAACCCTGGCTGCTAGGCTTTGAGATCTTTGGACCTCTGCAGCACTCCAAAACCGTGCTGAGTTGTGGGGGTGGGCTTGGTTGGATTTGAATATCACATGACACGAAGAGTGTCATTTCTGTTGCTTGTTGTTTCCCGCGCGCTGGATGCGATTGAAAATAGCAGTAGCTGCCAGTAGCTCATCAACACTGTGGCTTGTGTGATCTGAGGTATTCTGATGGCATGACATGGGGCAGTGAGAGAATTGAGTGCATCAGACCAGAGAATGAGGTGAGCACATTGTTCTATGCAACTTCCAACCAGGTGGAGGTGGCCTTTTCATTGGCAGAAGGATCCGACCCCCAGTACAACACCAGTGAGGTATATCTTTATGAAGCAATTGAGAAGTCCACGATCGTTTTTGAAGTTTCATTCTCAACTGCTCGTGAAACTGTGCCTCATGTCTCCAAGTGCCAAGCTTTTGGACCAGATGGGACGCCTTTTGCTTCCCGATATGAGCAGTTGGTACCTGACACAGACTATGGACCGGGTTACTTAATGCTGAGCATCGAAGATGTGCTGGCGGCTGCCGGGCGAAATATGGCAGACATCGGGAGCGAAGCAGCGCCATTGAGAGTGTCTGGTTTGGAGATCGTGGCCAGAGTCGACGTACGAAACTACCAGGTGCCATACAGCTGGCCATTTGTTTCGTGGAACCCTTGGCAACTTCGTGACGCGAGTCATATTGATTGCACCGTGCACTTTGACGTTCTGAGAGATCAGTTCAAAGTGGTGCACCTGGGTGAGGAAAGACAAACAGATACTGTTACGCTGATCTAGAATGAGTGTGCCGACACACACACAAAATGCAACACACATATGTATTATAATTATATATATTTTTTGAAATATATTATATATATATACACAGATGAAATCTTTTGTCGAAAGGTCACTTTGACTATCAAGGTCACTCACCACCTTTAGGATTCATCTGATTTCTTGGATTTGAATTTATCTTGGCAGAAGGATAGCATGCTGACCCAGATCCTGCGGTGCCTAAGTGGCCTTTTTCTGACACGCCTGGAACATGCATTGGCACGCACGAGGGTCAAAATACGCCAAATGCTAAGTGACCCCTTTTGACATGCTAAGTGACCCCTTAGGCCTTCTGACATGCTCAGTCTTCTAAGTGACCTCTTTCTCGATACGCCCCACCCCTCGACGACGCGCTCATGACATCCATTGACACGCTTGAAAAAGATGCAGTCGCAATTCGAGTTGAACTTGTATCTACTTAGAAAAGAAGGACAGAGGTCACTTAGCAAACAAACATGTCATAAGTCAGATTTTTTTTGGGGTCTAAGGTCTAAGTGATCTCTAAAAGAGGTTGTCCTGGCACACATACGTGTGTATAATATATATATGTATCATATGTATATATAGTATAATATATAGTATATATATATATATAATAATGTAGTATAGTATATATATATATATATTCATATTTTATTTTACATATTCAATATATAATATATAGTATAACATTATACACTATTTTTATTATATATATATTTAAAGTGTTATATTTAATGTATTGTATAAAAAAATATATTATATTTTATTAATATTTAAATGATTATATATATATATACATATATATATATATGTACAGACATATATGCACGCAATCCGAAATGGGGAGGTATTTAGCGTTGCTACGCATGCTAGGTCCAGCAGTCTCAGAAGTGCTGCAAGTCAATCCAATTCTTTTGGGCATTTGAGGCAGTGGTTCTATGAAGGCCGAAAACCCATAGCACTTCAGCATGGCCTCAGATTAGCAGTTATTGGCACCGGAAGCATTGGCTACTTCAGCTTTGGTCAACTAGCCACTCAGGACGGGTTCAATAAGGTGTGGCAGCCTCTACATCTAGAATTGTTCAATGTTGTTAAACTCTGCACTTTTGCATTATTCTGATTTCTGATATCAAACTCTGCAGGTTCTTCTGGGTTTCACGGCGTTCGGGCTGGCCCAAACTTGCTTGGACTACGGCTGGTTCTATTTGCACCGACAAGCTGCGACAATCGCTGGCAGAGCCTTCAGCCGTTTAGACTTGGAGCGCATTTTGACACATGATGAACGACATGAACTGGCTAAAGCTGATTCAGCTCATGCTGTTCAAGAACAGCGGGCTGCAGCTTCCAAGAAGGGCAACTGAGCAGCGACTCATGGCGAGACAGTTTTGTCCCAAGATCAAAACCATTCACGGACGGAGTGTTTCTGATAGAAGTCCAAGAGATCCGAGAGCTAATGATTTGACGATGGTTTCAGGAAGTTCGCCATGCCAACGCATGGCTGAGAAGGCAGGAGAAGACAGGAGAAGGAAGTGGGCACCTGAAACCGCCTGAAACTTGCTCACACTGTAGCAGATGCAGCCAAGTAGTGCAGCAGACAGGGACATGAAGAGACTGGTGGGAAAAGTAGAGGTGGTGAAGGGTGAAGGATTTGGAGGGTAAAATGTTATCATAAAATCCCATGGAGGGGGCAGGTTACAGTGGCAGAGTTGTTCACACAAAGACATTCATGCCTCATTTTAGTGACATCATGTTCCATGTTTACCCGGAATTTCCTGCAGAGCCCTCGTTTCCCTCCAATCATTTGAACTTGCCTGCAGTTTTTTTTGGCCTGGCAGCATTCAGATGGATGGTGCACATCATACCCAGAATTCAAGCGGCAAAAACCAAGGCCAGCCACACAGTAGCCAGCAAGAGAGCCATCAAATCCCGTCAAAGATTGAACATCCCGGTTTTGGCAATCTTCTTGTGTCTGGGCTCAGAGCCGTTTCAAGTGGCAGCACATATTTTAGTTTCAGGATGACCTAAACTACGACAGTGAAAGAATGAGCCAAACCATGGAAGTAACACTCTCAACTCTGATTTCTTTCAGAGCCTTCATGCCAGCTTTCCATGGCGACGCGCAAAAAAATGCGATGCAGTTTTTCAAGCCCCTGACCCCACCGTTGGGGAATGTGCATCGCTTGCAGCAGGCAAATTGCTGATGCACAGTTGCTAGACCATCTATGTTGAAACTAAGTGCACCCAGAGAGCTGCCAGGTCCAGCACAAATGTCATGTCTTGCGCGCACTATGTTTGCGGTGGTGCGTTTGGCTCCAGTGCTGCCGATTATTCAATGAGTCTGGTTCTGGTTGAGGTTTGAGTCTAGGTTTCTTGGTATGTATCCCACATGTTCTGCGCGTTCTTCAACTTTAACCCTCTTAAGAGACAAGCGGGCAGTTCCATACAAAATAATACACTACCGCCAAGCAGGACCTCGAAAGGTGGCAGACGAATTCGCTGCGTGATTCGCTTTTGTGCAATGGCATTCGATGGTGTGCATGGTGCCTGATGGAGAGCAATGCGACGAGTGATGCGGCCAGATTACCGTTGGACTTCGCCGAAGATCTCTCGGATGACGTGCTCTCACGCGTGGTCCTGCACTGCTGCGCTCCAGATGCCCTTCGCTTTGCCACTTGTTCACGATCATCATTGGCAGCTGCAGACGTCATGGCGCACCGTTTGTTTGTTCAAACCTTTGGGACCTTCGACCTGCCAGCCACTCTGACGACAGCAACAGCTGCTCGTGCCAAAATTTTCAGTCGCTTGGACCGAGCTCGGCCAAACGCTGGGTGCCCTGAGCACTTCAGAGAGACTTTTTCTTGGGCAGCAGGCCATGGTTACTGCACCTTTCTCCAAGCAGCAGCTGCGCAAAGTTGGGATGCAGATCAGTTGGTACACCTGCTGAATGGAAGGAAGGGTTCTATGGAAGGTATTCCTCCACCTCTTTGGAGAGCAGCGAAGCGTCATCAAGCTACAGCTGTCACACTGTTGTTGGAGCTACGAGCTGTTCCAGAACCTTGGTTTGGTCTTTCCTTGCTGCGAGCTGATCCAGAAATTCTTGGTTGTGGGGTTAGATTCGGTTAGATAGTGGAAATGTCCAAATTATGAACGTGCATTTTTTTTTTGGCTAGAGCCGCGATATCATGCTCGCGTACAGGAGTGCAGCGGCAAGGGTGGCACCACTGCACTTTTTTGGGCTGCACGGCATGGCGATGTTCCCTCGGTTCGTGAGCTTCTGAATGCTGGGGCTTCGCCTTTGCATGGAAGTGTCTTCAATGTGGAACCGTCAAGGAGTTTTCCGCGATACCCTGGAGGTGAATGTGCACTATCTGCTGCGTTGCAGGCTCATCTTGAAGAAATCGTGACTCCACCACTGTGTTTTCTTGAGTTTCGTTCCCGTAAAGCATTGTTTTACGGTAGGATATGCTTATTCATTCAAAAAATGTGGCTGCGAAAGGCACCGGCAGAAAAAGCTTCTGGAGGACGTCTTGAGGCTATGCAAGTCATGGCAGAATCTTTGACCCCAGAGCAGCGTGGGCAGTCTTTAGCACGGCGCGCATTGCTGTCAGCTTGCGAGGCGCACAGCGTTGCTTCAAACTTAGGCAAACTTTACGAACACCATCTAATGGCAGCTAAGATATAAAAATCCAGATCTCACCTTTTTGTCTCCCCTTGTTTTCCCCAAATTCATCTCAGTATCATCGCAGCAACCTGTAGGCAGGGCTTGTGCCATATGTCTCTGTCCTACTGGGACCGTTGGGAGCTTTCTTCCCCCGTCGTGATACCGACGACAATGAAGAGACGCCATTGTTGGTTGCATTGAATCGTGGTTTTTCAGAAGTGGCTGAGTTGTTGCTGCAAGACAAGTCTGCAGCAGGGATTCATACATCCCTTCCTTCGGGGAAGTCTGCTCTGCACCTGGCAGCAGAAAAGGGTGATGCTCGACTGCTGTCCTTGTTGCTTCAAGCACGGGCCCAACTGGATGCTGTGACGTCCACGGGTCGCACTGCTTTGCATTTAGCAGTTGAGCATGACTACGAGCAGGCAGTGCAAGCCATTTGCAAACATGATGGCACGAAGGTGAGACACTTGCTGCAGGAGACCCTAAACGGGGCCTCAGCTGTATGCTTGGCTGAACGCCGCGGAAAGCCTGCCATGATCCTTCCAATGCTCCGTTGCTACCATAAACATTTGCGAGAGAGATACCTTGCTGGCAAGCTTCAAGATGCGGGCGATAGAATCAGCAACACTGGGTTGACAGCTCTTTGCCTCAAGTATCGGGACACCTTGTTCGTGAATGAAGACACATCCAATGCCAAGCTTGTGACACAGGCTGGCAAGGTGGCTGCAATGACGCTGGTGCCAGACAACACAGCTCCAGATGATGGGGAAAAGCTCCGACGTTACCAGCGTGTCCTTGACAAGACACGTTGGAGCGGAGTAGACAACAGTTTGGTGGGCCGTGGGCGGCTTCGTTCGCAGATGGATTTGAATCAAGCTTCGCACATTCCTCGTGTGCGTTCGGATAGCGTCAAGACCGAAGCGAAGCATCGAAAACCATGGGGTTCTGCCAAGCCTCGTCAAAAGCCTCAGTCTGCTTCTAGAACTTCACATGCACCCTCTTTTCACGGCACAAGCTGTCCTCCATCATCTCAGTTGGCCCTGTCAAAACCCAGGCTTCAAGGCAAGCAACGAGAGGCTGCAGCCATAGCGGCTGAGGATGAGATGCAGGACTTGATGTTGGACTTTTTTTCGGATGCTGAAGTAGCACCAGAGCCACAAGCATGCTCTGGGCCCGAAGATCCCGAAGCTGTGAATATGTACTCTTCGGATGAGGATTAGCCCAGCCACCATGGGCTGGGAGCCGTCTCACAGCATTTCTTTGGACTCCGAAACTTCGCCATAGCAGGAGACAGTGTCAGTATGTGTTGGTGAATGGTAGTGGCTGGCACTGTAGTGGCTGGTAGTGGCAGCTAATATGTTACGACTTGTTACGTTACCGCAATTGTTTGCAGAGGTGCCTTGCAACTTCCGTTTGCCGGAGCCAGCGCCAGAGCCAGCGCCTTGTTTTGGTCCTGGGCAGAGGCTCGTAGGGGACAACTCGGCTGAACTCTGCTGGCTCCGATGAGCCCGCTCCATTCACCAGCCCATGTAAGAGAAATGATAAGAATTCATTCAGATGATTCAGTATGTTGATGTATGTTGAGAACCTTCACCAAACCAAGACTCTACTGAATTCTGTTGCAGGCTGCAGGCCGTCGGGCGACTCAAATCCCAGTGGAGTATTGGAATGCTTAGAGATTTTAGAAGGCTACGAGGCCAAGACCGAGGCTAGCGAGCCATGTCGCATTCTAAGGACAGAAGTCTGAATGACATCAGCCTGGAATATACCTACGAGGAGCTCAATCAGGCTGGCACCATAGCGAATGAAATGGACGGACCATTTTCAAACCCAATCTATATCTAAAAAGTTGGAAACTTCAACATGTCGCATCATGTTTGTCACCTGTCAAGCCATGGTCCTGGGATGCTGTAGGCCGCTCCATACTCTGCCATACTTGTTTGGCGATTGCCATTCCTACTGAAGTTACTGAAGCTTATAGATTTTGGACGCAGCATTCAGTGCCAGGCCACCAGCAACTTTGACAATGCCGTGAAACTTGGAACCGAGCTTACTCTGGCTGAGCAACTTGGGGGTTCGCAGTTGGGAATTGCTACCAGTTTGATGAAGACGTTTGGGATGAAATCAAGAGTGCCACAGTGATGATCATTGAGATTGTCATTGACAGTTGATACAGTTGCTCTTGATTTCGGCTGCAAGTCACTTGGTCCATGCAAGTCCTAATTGACAGTCGAAGCAAGTCGAAGCAAGTCGAAGCAAGTCGAAGCAAGTCGAAGCAAGTCGAAGTAGTTGAGGTTCCGGATCCTACGGCCTGGCACTTGGTCCTTTGAGAAAGTGGCGATTCAAACGGAGGGACGGAGGGCCGGAGGGCCGGAGGGCCGGATTTGGACACGATTTGCGCTTGGATCAACTTGGATCAACTTGGATCAACTCGGATCGCTCTGAGGTGGTGTGTTTAAAGGGGTGCTCAAGGAGACAGACACTTTTTTCATATGCAGTTGGCGTGCGCCCAAGTGGTGCAAAGCTGACCTTACTCGCCTCAGGAGGGAACCGAAGTTGCTATCAAGGTTGGGGCTTTGAGACCAGCCTTGAAGCTTTTAGCATAAATTTCTGCAGATGTTTTGAAGTTGAGCGGCCATTGGAGTTTGGAAGTTGTAGTTGGCTATCAGTCCTTTCGCCCAGCCATTCATTGACTTGCCAGACAGCACCAAGACCAGTTTTTTTTTTGAGTGCTCAGACAGCAGGTTACATTCAAACTATCTTAAAGGGAGGGCTTTGCATAGACAGCCGCATGGGAGCATGTATATTCAAGAAAAGAGCTGGCTATAGTATGGAGGACCGAGGAATGATTCGTTCTTGCGATTGGATATGATTGGATTGCAGTTTGATGCGCAGTTTGATATAGTGTGATAGTTCTGCCATGTTCTGCCTACGACCACGCTCTCCCAGGTGCTGGAAGTGCCAAACGAAGCTGGCTTTGAGGAGGAGGTGAAGGTGCAGTGAAGGGCCAACCATCCAATCAAATTCAATTGGACGTTGACGTTGCCGGCCCCGAATTGGCGGGAGATTTTACACAATTACAGGTATGTCAAATGCGTCAAATGTCAAGGTTTTGTTTTGCAATTTGCCAAAGGTCCTCAGCAAGTTTCGACATCCCAATCTCGTGATTCTTATGGGTCGCCGCCTTGGCTGTGGCAGAAGCGACACCCGCGACATTGAAGGCATTTAAGCCTTCTCTATCTTTTAACTTTTGCAGATGCTCTTTTTGATGCTTTTGGTTTTTGTGAATTTTGTGAATCTGACGACCTGGGCAATTTTTGGTGCACTTATGATATCTTATGATATCTTATGATATCTTATGATCTTTTTTGGTGATCTTTTTTGGTGCACTTAGGATTTGCACGTAATGGACCGCAGCGGCTCCTCGTGTACGAGATGCTGGCAGGAGGTGATGTGCACCGCAGGAGCGATGGGCCCCACAGTGTCGCAACAGGGGAGTGTTGTCCGCTTTTGGACCTGGGCTGTGAATCACTCAATGCAGAATCACTATAATATCTATAATAGTATAGTAGGATATAGTAGGCATGTTCAAGTCACTTTTCATTGAACATCAGGAGGTCTTTGCTGCATTCGTTTTGGAACTTTGGATATTTTGGATCTGCTTCAGTTGAAGAGTTGGATCAGGCTCCAGAGGAGCAGTCACGAAAATGCCCCCTTTGCATGGCAAGACCGGGTCAAATCCTCATGTCCCTGGATGTGGATTGGACGTAACTGGACCAGCTGAGCTACAAACTGGATCTTGTGGGTGCATGGTCGTGAATGAGGTGGGTGTTGCTTTGGATGCTGCTTGTGGCCTATCTCACCTTCATCATTCTTCACCCAAAGCTCTGCTCTAAGTTGACTTCAAAGGCCTAGCAGGTGTGAGGAGGGGTAAACAGGACGACGCTGTAGAACCTTCTAAGCTGCTCTAAGATACTTAGTTTGAGGAAACCCACCAGGTCTGATGTGCATTACATGCGTCTTACAGCCAAAATGATCCACCTATTTGATCCACCTGTTTGAGGTGTTTCACCGCGACATTAAGAGTCCAAACATTCTTCTAGACAAAAATGGCACCGCAAAAATGGCTGACTTTGGTCTGAGTCTCAGAGATCCCGAACATATCACAAAAAAACTGCATTTGGAAGAGCTACATAAATGCCACGCGGTCCCCCCTTGTTCCTGCCGGGTTGGGCGGATCTAGACCAAAATTGAGTTGAGGGCGGACAAGGGACGTAAGCACAATAAGTTGTGCACATGCGGAGGGACAGCCGATTTCCCCTTTTTGCACTGCAACTGGCTTGTATTTATTGAATTGAAGCTGTTTCAAGCTGTTCGACTGCCCCACTTCCCCTAAAAACTTACCAGGCCTAGCCTGTCTGTCTCATGCTGCAGCACACCGCGTGGCCAGAGCATCTGGCACCGCACAAGCCTCAGAGGGCGGCAGTTTCATGACATGGTAGGCCTCACGAACCCGTGGCATTTGGCCTTGTTGTTCTTGATTCGTTTCTGACAGGTCGGCTATGCATGTCCTCTTTACGTGCGTCGTGGAGTGGTGACGGAAGGCTCTGAGGCGAATCCTGCAAGCCGTTGACACGATATCCAATGCTATATACTGTACAAAGGATGCATTTGAATTGATATTTTCGATCATTTTCACCAGTTCCCATGGATGGCAAACATGGTTATATATTGGCTGTAGATTCTTAGGTCTGTTAGATGCACTTTTGCAGTGGATTATCCTTGGTCTTGACATGATTGACATGCAAGATCAACTCTGCCCTGTCAAAAGGTGTATTCATTTGGAATGGTGCTTTTGGAGCTACTGACGGCACATCCGCCGAGCAACCCAGTTCTGCCAGGGCTTGGGGTTGAGGTTTGGTTAAAAGTGCATCCAACTTTGAATTGGGTGTTGTAAAAAGGGCAACTTATCAAATCTTTCAAGTTTGCTTCGACTGACTTCTTTTGTCGTCCGCTGTTGCTTCTGTCACTCACATTCTGACCACCAAAGCCAACACTAGTTTACGAGGAATTTGATCCTCAAGATAATAATGAGACACCTTTGTCCAAGCATGGTCTTGAATGGGGCTGACAGAATGCTGAGGTTGATCACACTGGATCGAACATTTTGAGCATGCAGCAATGCAGTATGCCTATGACCCCCTTCTGAAGGGTTCATACCGAGGGTTTCAGGCTGTGCCATCAGCTGCAAGGCCCGCCTACATGAGCCGAAAGAGCCGTGAAGGTCATGGGCAAATCCAGGTCAGATGCTCTTACCGGATCGCATTTGTTGCAAGATTGTGACATTGTGGCAGGTGCAGCGTGTTTCGATTCTACAACTATATAGTCATGCAGCATGCATACATAATTTGAGTCTATAAAATCAATGTTTCGTCCTGATTAGTGTAAGGCCCCCCCCAAACAATAGCTATACCCTCTTCAAAGTTGGGTGTTAAAAAGTGGTGTCCCAGAAAATAAATCCGTACTTAAGTAAGGATTTCAATTGGCTACAATTGAAATCTACTGTAATTAAAACTTCTTTTTTGGCCGATGAACTTGTAGTACTTGTAGTACTTGACCGAGCGACAGCGTTTTTGGAAAAAGAGTCTGCCTCAGTAATTACATGTTGGTGTTTTTTCCCCAAAAATGGTCTCCCAAGATTTCTTGCCACAATAGTGAACCTTCGAAACAATGCATGGGTTCACAATAATTTGGACTCATTTTTGACACAATAGCGAACCTAGCCACTAATCAGGATACAACATTTAACTTAGATACTATCCGATTGTCCGTTGTTTTCGTTGAAGATGTGATGGGTTCTACAGTAACACAAGAGTTCTGCGGCAAGCCTGGGCTGTGGACCTGGCCCGCATTGGACCTTTGGTGCGTAAGCTTCATGCAGTGGTGTTTCCTCATCGGCTGTTGGCAGTACCTCACCTCGCAAATCAATGGTGACATCAGCTGCGTGCTGAAGCTTTTGGATACTAAGGCACGGCTATATTTTGCTTTTCGATTATTTTCAGCTTTTTCAGCTTTTTCGTTTTTTTCAGCTTGTGCTGCACCTGGACCGCCATCCTGGAAGCGGATCCTCTTTGCCGGAGGCTGTTTGGCCTCCGGCAGTTGCCCAAAGAGTTGCCGAACTGGCGCTCAGCTGTACCATGATGCAGGAGGACCATTGAAAATACTAAGTTTGGAACTCTTCATGCAACGCAATATAAAACATTAAGAGCATGTAGAATCAGAAATATGCACATTTATTCAACCATCACCTTGCAAGTGAGTCATTCAAGAGGGGGAAGTCACAAGCACTTGTAGATCTTGTAGTGGCATGAGTGCCTTTATTTGCCTGCAGTTTGGACAAGATAATATGACAACACCCATAGCCCAGTCGACATCCGAAAATTGACAGATGTTTGCTGCCACAAACTGTCGAAGGAAGCTCGACCTAGCTTTGCCGACGTGGCAGGGAGCTCAGGAGTCAGAGAGCCTGGGAGAAGCATGAAGAAGCTACCTCAGCGGGTTTGAATCTGATTGGAGACTAGTATGAACATCTTCACGCACTCATATCATATGACCAAAGGAGCAGCAGATCTACCTATCATGTCCTAACGAGCAGGCACATCCTCAAATTCAAGACCCAGGTCGCACCCCACATCAATCCCGTCTCTCCTATGAAGATGTCATCGGAAGCAGGTGCGCGCTTTGCGAGCGCTTGAGTCAGCTCCAAGAGATCCGCCACAGCCGCTGGCCGCAGTGTCCTGGCATGACAGCAAAGTGATGACTGTTGGGTTGTTTTTGGTGGCCACAAGCAACGAAAGCCGGAGAGAGAGAGAGAGAGAGGTGGCGAGAGCCTAGAAGGTGATAAGTTTATAAGCTAAGTGGCTAAGTGGCTAAGTGATAATTAGTGATAACATAGTGATAACATAGTGATAACATAGTGATAAGGTATTCCTATGGTGTTCCTTCCTTTGCGATTCTTTAGAGGTAATGGCGCTGAGGTGCGTGGGGTCAGCCAGGAGAGGCGCGTCAGCTTAAGTCACGGGGTGGTGTGGAAGCTCAGGCTTCGGCGCGAGCAAAGTAAGTCTGAGTTAACTTGACAACTTGGACGTTTGACATCTTCATATATGGTGAGCGTTAATAAATTTGTGGCACTGTGGGTCTTTCATGGCCTCCGGAGATCCCCAAATCTCAGTGTCACTTTTGGATACTTTGGCTGCTGGGTTTTGATGCCTAGGTGACGGAGCAGCCGCTCAGCCCGCGAGAGGCCAGTGGTCGGACATGTGTCCGCCCTTGGGCGACACTTTGATGATCTCTTCTCCAAACATTGAAATTTTGTGTGGGCCGGGTGGGCTCTGTTCTTAGCCCCTTGATCAACCGCCTTTGTTGGGTGGTGACTTGACTTTCCAACCTGAACAACACTTGTTCCACGGAAAATGTTTCGGTGTTCCAGGCCTTCAAACCTGGTGCAGCCATCGCCCATATATTTTTAAAATCATTGGTCATTTCTTTTGAGGCCTTCAACTAGTTTGGGTATTTTGTGATATCCGTTGATATTCCATATTACTGTAATGAATATATACCTTTATAATCCTTTAACTTTATACTTTATATTATATAGATAATACATAATTATATATATATGATTATTATATTATCTCCGATTCTACCATTTCCGGTTGGATTTGGGCCACCTTCGGCCAGGTAATTCAGCATCCGGAACCCTTTGCCATGGAGCTCTTTGCCCTGGAATGTGTTCGCGCGCAAGGCCGGCCGCGAGTTTGCGAGACGGCATCTACGGCTTATCTGGTACCACATGGATATGGTTGTTGTGACTCCCCAAAATTTATGAATTTATGACCAACTCCATGATGGAAGTCGTTCAAGTGTACAGATGTGTACAGCTTCTGAAATTTGGGCTTAAAGGTTGATCTCATAAGTCTTGTGCTTGTGCCCATGCCCCACATCTGACCAGTTCGACTCTCCGTTCCATTTCGTTCACCCAGGCGCCGACCTTCAAAGCATTTCTCTGGAGAAGCGTCGAATTGTGCATGGCCTCACTGCGCAGGACAGGGAACTTTGAGATGAGCATCGCACATTGTCAATACAGCCATACGGCTCATGTTTCCATTCTTCCTGTGCCTCAAGGAGTGTCTTGGGGACACTTTAGCTGCAGCAAATCGCAAGGCAGCAGAATACGAAATCCCAAGTCAATTCAGAAAACTGAAGAGCTGAACTCAAGATCTGTATGCAGTATGCCCCTGTAATTCTTCAAGACGACCCTTTGTGGCTCTACAGCTGTAACCACACGTCAAGTGATGCCGCAGGGGCCACTTTGCGTCGGACGTGCCTTTCAGACACCTTTATTCGAGGAGCGAGGGTTTCTCACTGGGAAGCCAGAATCGATCGAATGACAAGCAGAACAGCCCCCCAAAAAGGTTCCATCTTTGTTTATCTTTTTTCCATCATTTATATTCATCTATGATTTCCGTTTTGTTTCAAGAGTGCGGCTCTCTTTTACGGCGGCATTTAGGGATGCATGTCAGCTTTCTTGCGAAGATGTGCACATTCAATTCAGATGTCACGTGAGGAGCTAGTGGCCAAGAGTGCCTCTGGGCGGTCGACCATCTCCCGAGAACATTTTCAGGCAAGGGGAGACTGACTTTGATCATTGAAAATAAGCTTCAACTCATTTCAACTCACTTCTGAATTTTCCTTCAAATTATTGAATCCCTGAGCTTGCTGCTCTTGCCAGACATGGATTGTACTGATTGTACTGATTGTAGGAGGTACCTCTTGAAGCGAAATAGTTCCGCATTCAAGTCCAAGGAAAATTCTTGGTACCTCAAGATTTTTGGTTTTGGTTCCTTGTTCCCATGCCCAGATTTGGATTGATTGCAGCCCGGCAGCGAAAGGCGAGAGTGAGATCTGGCGGGCTTTTCGCATGTGTTGGTTTCCATATGTTTCCATTTATGCAAATGGAACCCTCTCCTTCCTATATTTCTCTATGACCTTGTTGTGCTTCATTTGCGCTGGCTTGATGCAGTGTTTGTCCCTTCACACTCTTCACACTTCGTGGAAGTTGCATCCAATTCCACTTGATTTCCAGCGTTAGGACTACGGCGCTTTGTTCTGAAGAATTGCAGTGGCAATGGGACCAGATTGAACGATCAGCTGTTACAGGCGGCAGCGAGTAAGAGGCATAGAGGGTCGGAAGGCTGACGACAACAGCATAAGTGTGCTTGCTAGAAGAATAAGAGGGTCAGTTCAAAACACCTGATTCCTCCCCATTCCTCATTACAATTTATTCTACATACAATTCAGGGCCGTGGTGATCAAGCTCCTTTGCAGCATGGCGACCTGGCAACTCGGCTTGCCAAACCGAATCTGTCTGGCTTGCCGCATGAAAAGAGGACTTGCAGGGCGACAAGATGTGATGCTACAACAGGATTGTCATCATGATTAGGTTTTTCAAAGATGCGCATGGCGGTCCTGGCTCCATGATCTCGGCAAGGTTACATTGACGCGCTTTGGGCCAACTGCTGGAAAATCGGAGGTGAATCGTTTGATCTGATGGAGCTGGTATGATTGGTTTGTGGTGTTCTTCCGCTCTCATGTTTCTGCTGTTTTTTGAGTTGTCATTGCAGTGCCTCCTTGTCCAGGTAGAGTTTATCCAATTCCGTTTCGATCTCTCCCGCTCCTGCCTGGAGGTGGACAGTGTGAACAGTGACTCAGTAGTGACTGGTGGGACTGGTGGGAAGGCATTGTTGTCATCTTGGAGTCGTCCAAATTTTCTTTGCATACAGAAGAGCTTTCAGATCTTTCAGGAGAGACGTGGCAACGTGGTACGAAGGGAGAATTTTGCGTTTGATGGGATATTCTGATTCTGGTTCTATTTCGCTGAACTGTGCTCCCCACTGCTACTTGTACTCCCACACTTTTTGCTCACTCGCATTCAGGGTGTTGACCTGCCCGCGCCTGATAGATGTCCACCAGGCGTAGGAGCTGTTCGTGCACACGTGGAGAAAAACATTAAAAACCCAACACGTTTTTTGAAGCTTTGCGACTTGACTACAAGACTGTACCAACCTGGAGCAGGAGATGGCATGCAACGTGGCGTGGCACGGGCATCCACCCTGGCTGCGCAGCTGAGCCCAGCTCTTAGTCTTAGTAAAGCGCGCAGCTCCAAAGATGAGCGGCGCAAGTGGCTCAAGTGGCTCAAGTGGCTCAAGTGGCCTCAAAGTTTGGCCCAGTGCGATCCGAGCGGCAGCGTCTAAGGTCGAGATGGGCAGAGAGACCGTCTCAGTGCACCCCAAGGTCCATTGACATCAGGCACAAGGGAGGACTCCGGAAGCACAAGGATGGAATGTTTTGTCTGAAAGTGAGTGTGCAGAGATGTGCAGAGTGGTGCAAGGCACAACTTTGCGACAAAATACGCCGGCTGTGCCTGCAGCGCCGCCAAATTCAGATGCTGGGAGCCTGATCAACAACTTCCAGCTTGATCAGCTTGATCAGCTTGATCAGCTTGATCAGCTTGCAAGTTTGCCCATTTTGCCCATTTTGCCCCAGCCTGTTTCAATTTGAGAGTTCATATGAGTTCATCATGTTCATCGGCTTCAATTTGCCCCAGGCAGTCGGTGACCTGGCACTCTTTTTGGAAGTGCTTGGGCCAGGTGTGAAGATGCAGGCATTGCATCGTTGTCCGAATATCTTGGCTGAGCATCGCATTGCTATGCATTGCTGTCCATGTTCAATGCCATTGGCATCCCCTTCCTCACTTGCCACTGCATGACTGGCCAATGCTGGCACAACCTCAGTTGCCCGACGATGCGCGGCGGCTTGCCTTCGTGCCGATGCAAAGTGCGGAGCCTTTCAGGAGTGGACGGGAGCTTTGGGAAGGTCAGTGAGAACTATGCAGGTGGCGTCATGTGACTCATGAAGTCACAGATAGCTGGTGAAGCTGCTTAGATTAGATCTGCTATGCTGCTTAAGTTTCTGCATGCAACTTCCTTCATTTCTTTTTAAGCCATGTTTGATCAGCGGCAGCCCTGGGCAGTTCCTTCCTGATTGGCCGCGCTCATCAGCTGGACTTCTCGCCAGAGGCCGGGTCTGTTGAGACTGAAGGTTGAGCACAGCTGGGAGGCTGCCACTACCACGAGAGACAGAGAGTGAATGCATTGCGAATTCGCCCTGCAAATTGCCAATGGGAAAGCCCGCTCAACGTTCTGAATTTCATAGACTGGCATGTATTTGTTGCGTCTCACGACCGCTTTCTGCCTGCTCCATTTGCTGGCTTGAGGTGCTTCACCCAGATGCCTTGAGCACGTTGTCACGGCAACACATAGAGGCGCCCTGATTTCCTAGGAGATGCGAAGGCAGGTCAAAGGCCCGGGGGGGCAAATGGATACACAGCATGATGTGCAATATTCTGCAACCATTGCCGCTCGTCGGCTGAATGCATCAGGTTCAAACGTGGCGCGCGGGAGATGGAAGATTCTCCTTTGTCGCACGAAATTTGAGCTTTCTGGCTGAATTGAGTGTGGAAGCGATGCCGTCCCAGAGGTTTTCCAAAGAATCGTGCCATGCCTTGTGGATGTGACAGACCCCTATTGATGAGCAACCTGTTCGATTTGGAAGCATATATGGGTTTGTAAACGGTTTGTAGTTTGTAGGTGCCTTTGGCAACGTGTGAGCTCTTTCCATGAGCTCCCGCCAGATGAGGTGAAGTAAATCCAGTCCACGTGGTGGCCAACATGGAGGTCAGACCTCCACCATGTGCTGCCCATCCTGACACCCCTACTGCACTCCGGAAGAATATGCCTGATACAACATGATACAACATGATACAACATGATACAATCTAACCGGATGCCATGGGTGATATTTGTGGTTGGTGTGCATTCTCGCCGCTTTATCTGCAGGCTTGTGAGCCCTGTGTACGAGGCTCAAAGACTCAGCATAGAACATGTTTTGGCTCTCATTGGGTTTGGCTTGTTTGGCTTGTCTTGGTCTGTCTTGGCCTCAGATGCCTTGGACCTATCATCAATCACAGACCAGCTAAGACCCAAGGCCCTGGCCAAGGGTGAGCAACGACACCTCTTCGACGGGGACCGGCTGGTCCTGAACCTTGGACAGGCGCGTGAAGCAAAGCCGGCGAAACCGGCACTGCTGCGCTGTGCTTGCTGATGGGAAAATACATGAAAATACCAGTATTGCCAATACACACTTCAATAAATACCTTGGTTGAACTGAACCAGACGGCGATGGAGGGAGAGAGAGAGAGAGAGAGATTTATTAAGTACATATAACACGTAATGCAATGAATAACTGCATATTATATCTATCTATCTATCTACCTACCTACCTATCTATCTATCTATCTACCTATCTAGCTATCTATCTATCTAATCTAATCTAATCTAATCTAATCTAATCTAATCTAATCTAATCTATCTATCTATCTATCTATCTATGTATACATAAGTGCAGTGGAAGTGAGTCATTCAGTCAGTCATTCATGTAATAGCTATGGCGATATATGGCGATGGAAGCCGTAGTATATTGTTTCTTGTATGAAATCTGGTGGAGTTACCGTGACCGTCACGAGCCCTCAGGCGCATGCCTTTTGGATGACGTTCACCGATCTCACTGGAGCCCAGAGCCCAGACCAGGAAAGCGAACGGTACCAGAAATCCCATGTCTAGCGATCCAAATCATTTCTAATGCCTCAGGAAATTCATGAACATGTTTGTCTACATCATTTGTTACAGCATCTCCCCAGATTCCCAACTGAACTTTGGAAACTCTAATATATCAGCCCCGTGTAGTGAAGCAAGAGCAGACTGGCAAAGGCCGACAGAGTCTTGAAAAGAAACCATAAGTCCTGTTTTACACGAATACCACACCAGCCGGCAGTTCAAACCTGGGAACTTGAAGCTCCTTACTCCTGTATTCTTTTCTGCCCAGGGTCAAATTTAGCAAATGTGTATAGCAGAGAATTCTTGGAATGCTTCTCTTAAGCTACTTCCTTCATCTTCATTGAGGTGCGGGAGCCAGGCCCTTACTGAACTGTAGGCGGAGCGGAATATGATGAACATTTGATAAAAATTGTATGTTCATGTACTGTACCTTTCCTTCTCCTTGGAGGTCTGCTGAGCACTTTTGCCATGATACGGTCACAAGGGTACTGAGCAAGTAGGTTTATCACAATTTTGGCACAGACTCACCGTTTGGGCGAGATGGTCACATTGAAGAGTGACATTGAAGTTCATTGAAGTGTGAACTAATGCACCGTTCCCAGAATGAGAAGTCACATTCAACCAAAGCAATTCCCGTGCCGTTGAGGCGAACAAGGAGGGCGAGGTGCGGAGAGTTGGACGGTGTGAAGTGGTAATGTAAACAATTCAAAACAATTCAGGCTGCAAAGAACCATCCTCAATTTAGATTCGATGCCCTTCACCATCCTTCACCTTGTTTGTCATTGCGCCTGTGGGTCCCAGCTATTGTGCCTTTTGCAAGCTGAATAAAGCCAAAACATCAAATGACTCATTGTGTAACATGCTTGAAGAAAGGTTCCCGGGGGAATACGTGCATGATACCCACACAGCTTCTTGTACATCAAAGCGGAACGCTATATGCAGTCCAGGAATATGCAGACGGCCGTTTGCAAGGCTTGGTTGCCGTTACATGCCATTTGCCTCAGTGTCTGAATCAATATGTTGTGATTCTCAGCCGGCCGTGAGCGCTTGTCAGCAATGCACTCATCTGAAGTCAAGTAAATTTGACTCACCCCAGCTATCATTGTGCAAATGGACACTCCTGACTGATAGGCTGGAATGTGCAAGACTTGTGTTTATGTCCGTACCTGTCGCCAAGCATTGGCGGGCGATGTAGTCTCTAGCAGTTGCTTTGACGGGGGGCTGCTGGCTGCGTCCCTGGGAGGATGATGACCTCATCTCGACTGCCGTCAGGGCCTATGATGTTGAAGCAAAAAAAAGTTTTCGAAAGTTGAGGTGGTGATAATCTGGTGATATGTGGTGATGGGCGATCTCTTGAGATGTCAGTCCTACAATGCAGAGATGCAGTTGGCGAGTCCAGTGGTGAGGCAACGCCTCATGACCTCCAGGAGCATCACAGTGGGCATCGCTCAGCCACCACGTCTCGCTACATATAGCGTCAATGTCAGCAGAGATTCAAAATACTGCAGGATGTGGATGATGACAGGGGCGAAGGACGTTTCTTGCTCAAGGCATGCTACTTCACTTGTCATTCTTGCTCTTAGATTCAGGGTGGTACAAGCGTTTACCTGGCCTCATTTTTCACACAGGCGACCCCTACGCTGAACCTTGCCAACATGCCATCGCTCTACTCTCAGAATCATTGAGAGTCCTTGAGTCCTTGCGCATCAGTGTATCCCAGTATCCTATAGTATATAATAGTGTTCTGTTTGTAGACTTCCTCCATGACCTTTAGACCTTCAGATGATTCTAAACTTGCTGTCAGTTGCCGTCAGTTGCGCTGGTGCTTGTGGTTACGGCCTCGCTTGTGCCCGTGTGTTTGTCTCGTTTGTGCCCGGGTACTCGTAGCTAGTTCCCAATTCCCCTAAGAATGGTTAAACAGCACACGGGGTGGTTGAATCTGTTTTTGCATGTTTTTGCGCATGCCTCTACGTCCCTCCTAATGCCCCTCCAGTCGCCAAGCTCCCCCAATCCCCTAAAAGTTGTATGGCTGTATCTTTGCATAGATTTGAGATGTCTACAGTCTCCATTTTTAAAAAGCCGCGTGTTCGCATAGTCCGGCCAACTCCACAAGTTCCCCCTATGGTCCCCTCATTCCCCCCGAGTCCCCTAAAAGTGGACCCTGCATTCTGTTGCTAAATGCCCCTATGTCCCTCCCCCAAGTCCCTTGAAAGTTGGCGCTGAATAGCTGGCTCTTTCTGAAAGAAAGTTGCTTGCATGCAATCTGTTGCTGAAACCTCCATGTCACCATGTCCCTCCCTAATCCCCGAGTCCCCCCGAAGTCCCCTAAAAGTAAACACTCAATGGATCTCAATGGTTCTTGCTGTAAAGGAGTATTGCATGTGTGCATGGTTTTGCTGCATGCCCCCATGTCCCTCCCTAGTTATTAGTTTCCCCCCCAAGTCCCCTAAACGTAGACCCTAAATGTTTTTTTTACAAAAAGGAGTGTTGCATGAGTGCATTCGTTCCCAAGTCCTTCCCCAAGTCCCCTAAAAGTAAACTCCAAATGGTTGAATCATTGATAAGTAACATGGTCCTGAAGTGGTGATGTCAATCTGGGCGCAAGTGAGTCGTTTCTTTGGGTGCAAGTGAGGCTTTTCGCCAATTCCCAATTGCCGTTGATTTTCCTTGGCGAGGTCAAAACCAGGTTCTGGCTTTGCGGGACGACCAGGTGGGGAGGGAGCAGGTGGGGAGCGTGGCTGCAGGAGGGACAGAGGCAATCCTTATGCTGACCTTCGCCAGGCTCGATATCACCATGGCGGATGCGCAGCCATGAGCCCAGTGATGGCACTGGCGATCTTGAGATGCCAGTAGTGATCGCCGAATTCCTGTCATAAGCAGCCTGAACCTGCTTCCGGTAGCTTCTCTTTCAGGTGACGATGGGCCCTCTGTGCTGCGCAGCCTCAGGAAGCATGGGTTCATGGCATGGCACACCCCCCCCCCTTACCCCCCCTCCCTCCTGAATTATATTTAAGGTACTATTTTGTAAACAGAAAAATAATACCCAAATAAGGAGGGAATAAGATAAAATGCTTATTCCAGTGTTATTCCACCTTTATTTTTCCAACAGGATGGCAAGTGGAGAAACAAGTGAGTGAGACCTTATTCCACCCTTATTTTTTTTTCAAGCAATAGACACCTCGCCGGCCGCCTCAAGTCCGTAATAGACAAGGATGATTTTTCATATTTTGCTCGTGTTGCTTTGCCTGCGAGTAGCCACCGCTTGGGTTGCCCAAACCTGGTTTATATGGCTTATCTTCCTGCCTTATCTCTGC
>Ga0126342_10005016_pt1 | contig 22907 bp, 23 predicted proteins | sample Cyp1metagenome_FD_92528 | JGI IMG/M metagenome (GOLD analysis project Ga0126342, IMG submission 92528) | Coral microbial communities from Lord Howe Island, Old Settlement Bay, Australia - Cyphastrea 1 metagenome | ecosystem: Host-associated > Invertebrates > Cnidaria > Coral ...
CAGCTATTTTCGCTAGAGCAGCGCTTGAGTCAAGCTGCGGTGAAAAGCGGCTAAAATGCAAAAAGTGAAAATGCAAACTGCCGCACACCAAGCTTACACCTACCAACACATGGTTTTCACACTTTCATCATGCCGCATGCACATGCAAAGTATGTACATTGGCATGCACATGCATGTACTTACGCATACAGCATACATGCAAAGTATCCAGTGCAGTAGCCACAACGAAGCCACCACTTTTGTGACGCCAACGCAGCCTGTCTGGGCTGTTCTCGCTGGGATCCCATGCCACTTTGTTGTCGCGGCAAACCACTCGGATCGCCGTGATGCTCCTCACAGCAGGAGATAGCCATCGTATTGCCATGATAAGTAAGAAAGACTTTGAGGGTCCGTGCAGTCTGAAGAACTGGTATGTGGAATGATAACGATATGATAACGATATGATAACGATATGATAACGATATGATAACAACATGATATGACAATGATATGACAATGATATGACATGATATGATATGATATGACTTGATACGAAATGATATGATATGTTATGATATGGTAGGAAATGAGGATTCTATCATACCAAAGAACTGGGGAACCTTCCAACCCCCTTTGATTGTCCATGTTGGGAAGGGAAAGCAACCGGTGTAGCCTGTGTCTGTAGCTTCCCATGCCTTCTTGGCTGGCCATCCAAGTCTTGGCTTAAAATCATTCGATCCCTAAGCCACAGGTCTTGGTGAGTATCAGCATTGCACCATCCAATTTATGACAAAAAATCAGGTAGAAACCCCAAATTCACTGGCAAGCTGAGCACCTTTGTGGAAGCTCCAACCACCCCATGCACCAAGCACTGGAGATAGCCTTGGAACCAGTGGAGTTCCCAGCATCAAACGTTCTACGCGACGTGCCATGGCGAAGAGATTTCGCCCCTGCTACGTGGCTGTAGGCTGAGCATTGGATTGTCATTGTGGCAAATGGGGGGTCTTCCCAAAGCCCCAAGGGAATTGGGGTTTTGGGACCCAACCAACCGACCAGAGTTGATGCACATCCAGAAATTTGATGAATTTTGGGACGCGTGACATATCTGCAGCAAGAATCAGAACCGTTTTCCAGCTCGCTCAACTGTGTCTTGGGAGGATTCGCGCCATGCGAACATGGACAGTGCTGTGTGTGCCGTGGAGAGGTCAACATTCTGTCAAGGTGCTCAAGTCTGATCTAAATCGTTTCGGCAGTGAGCTTGACATGTGACGTGAGGATCTCCGTTCTAAATGGCCACGAATGTAAGAGCTAGAGTTGGGTACGGGCGGCAAAACCAACATATTCCAACATAGTAGGGGTCTTGTATTCTCACGTGTACCCAATTTAATCTAAGGCAAGCATGAAATGCGTGATTTGCTCGTCAAGATCACCGTCCATTGACATACATTTACATGGAATGACATGGATGTTTCCCACGACAATGCTGCCGCAAAGGTTTTTAATGGCTAAGGCAGAAATCATGAAGGACGACTAAGCTGTCCCACTTAGTCTTCCCCTGAGAATGTGCACTCATGAGGAGAACCTTCGATCTGTGGATGCTTCGACAAGGTAAGAGAACAGCTTAATGAACACGGATTCAGCACTACACTGCTGGCAATGGTAAGAATCATTGTTGACATCTCGCAAATGTGATTAGTTTACAGATGTTTACAGTAGATTTGATGATCCATAGTTACTGATCAACCGTTCAAAGATTGGCATGGAACGGAACTTCTGCCGCTGCCCCAAGTAAACAAACATCATTGGCACCTTTGGCACAGCGTGAGGAGCGCCTCTTTCCCGAGAGTCTAAGAAGAAGGTTGTTGGTATGCTAGCATTTGATGTATCTTCTTGAGGTCCATCGTCTGATACTGTCTGGCAACAGGCTCTCCTCAACAGCATGCAGCTGGCAGGCAACACCCAGCAACCAAGCATCTTCGCTATGGGAAGCCTGGGGGGCGAAACACGGATGGCAAGCAGAGTGCCATTTGTTGGCAGTGCAAACTTATCTCCAAAATATTGGTCAATTGGAACACGCTGCAACCAATATAGCAACGGTGGACGTAAAATGAACATGCTTGAGACCGCCGAAAAACTATCAACGAATGGTCTGACCTAGTTCTCTCGGAGGTGGACAAAAGCACAAATATTGAGTATATACTTGCTCTGTGCATCTCTGCATTGTCATTTCATTAAGAGTATATTGAGAGTCACTCTCTGATATAAGTTCCACCTGAACAGATGGTGGACTTCTGCTTGGCTTCATTACTCTGTGGCCCGACAGCATCTTGCAGTGAACCAAATCTACCAATCCGTTTTGTTTTGATAGCAACATCATCTGCACTGTGCAGAGCCTCCTCAGTCCTGGCGGGTCAAGGGGGTGCTTCCGCTTGGCTTCAACCATGGCTGGTCATGTTTTCAGAAAAACCGTCGTTGCAACCATGATGGAGCTTTAAATGTTTAAGAACAACATGCCAGACTAGCCGTCATCCATTAATTTGATTTAATTTGCACATGAACAAATTGATGAAGATGGTGCGGCCTAGGTGTCGCAGTCCTCTGTAGGGCCACCTGGCCATAGTTGTGCCAAGCGCGACAAGCACCGAGGAAAAGTACCAAAAAGAAATCCAATGACCACTCCTCTTGCTGGGTTGTGGCAAAAATCTCCAGACTACCCCTGACTTTTGGTGCGAGTGTCTTCTCGAACTCTTCATCTGTCACCTTGTGAATCATGCGATCGCCGATCGCCGCCATCAAAACAAGCAGAGGCCAAGGCCAGGGATGTGGGCTCTGTGTCATCGTGCCATCTGCCTGGATGGGAATCGAAGCCAGTGAGTAAAGTTCCTTCCATTCCCACGATCGCCAAAATCACCCTAGCAAACCTCAGCAAACGTCGTCAAGACAGGTTCAAGGTGAGGGCTGAATCAGGAGGGTGCACAATGATATTCAAATTATTCAAAGATGCAGCAGAAATTGCTCAGCAAACCAGAGATTACTTGATAGAAGCTCACCAAAGACGGAAGAAGGTAAAGCACGCAAGGCTTTGCCGACATCACACACACAGAGGATAGATGGCCAAACAGATTTGACAAGGGCCACCCCACCCCATACGACGAATTCATAGTCATCAAGCAAAGCATGAAAGATCGTGGAAGAAACTCTTTTTGCATATATCGAAACGCTTCATAGCACACATAATGCACACAGATTATCATATTGAATTATACGATCATATATATTGCCAGTCCACGCCAAGCCGCCTGGGCTGTTGAAGCAGGGAATCATGGGAAACTAAGACTGTGCTTGGCTATCACAAGTCCTGATCTCCAGGGTGTCTGTCTGGTCGGTATTGCTTGGAACTTCAACGCTGGCTTCAACTCTGATCAGGACCTGCATTGAAGGAACAGCCCAGATTTCCCCTGCTGGTACGGCCCTTGATTTGCTTCCCTCACCAGGCTTGACAGGTAAGTTTGGATCACCACCAGCCGGTGCTCCTCGAAAGTTCTTGTGTTTGTATTTTCCATTTGTTGGATTGTGTTTCAAAGTTCTGGCTGTGGCTCCTGGCTATGGCCCATCTGGATTCATCTGGCAAACACTCTTCGGAGAAACTGCGCTTTTCTCCAGCGTCTTCAGCGGGGTGATGTTTTTAGGGCCATGGAAAATCTCCGCCAGCTCTTCACATCACGCAACGCGCTTCTTCTGTGAAGCCGAAGGCATCGAGGACAGCCTCGATGGGGCCCTGGCAGTTGCCATAGGTATGGACGACTGGGCCAGTGAGGTCGTCCATTGGCACATCACATATCAGCTCTTGAAGGTCAGGCGCGAATTCTTCATTGCACACGGCACAAAGAAAGACTCGATTCTAACTTGGTGCAGCAGGCTTTGCTGGAGGCCTCCTGTGTGCCCAACTATTTCAGCACCATCACGGAAACAGCCCCACGGGGGCCCCATGTAACTAAGGATCCATCAGCCAGAATGGCAGCACATGCTCTACGTGTTCTGCTGTACATTCCTTGAGCCGATGTCTTCACTGCAGAGCTGTCACCGCCAGATGCTGGATTGCCCCGACGTAACAACTACCGTAACAACCCACCCATCTGCAAGGATGGCAGCGAATGCACCAAAAGAACTCTGAACCTTTTGGATCTTTCCTCAAAAACTCCAAAGCTGATCATCTGGACTGCAGAGCTGTCACTGCAGACAGAAGCCAACCAATGTCCCAGCACTTGATGGCATGGGACAAATATGCATAGACTTGACACCACCAGCCAGACATCTCTGGTATGGTCTGTACAGGCTGCCTGATGCATAGATACATGGAGCACCCCAAAGGTAATAATTGTTCTTGGAGCCAATTGGTATAATATTAGTTACCGCTACAGTAAAGTTTGGAAACTGTGCATATGTTTTTTCGCACACCATGGCAAACAATCCGGAACCGTTCAGGGTCATAAGAGATTGTTTCATATGATGTAATTAGTATAGACATGTATACGTTGTTTCCCATGCAAAACCGTTCTCCGAAATCCAAACCGTTCAGATTACGTTCAGATTGCGTTGAACTCTGTTCAGATCTATGTAATTCTCGCGGAACAAATACGTAAGAGATAGCACCTTTGCCAGTAGCTGCCTGCTTTTTTCATATGCCAGAAGGGGCCGGATACGTGATACGTAAAACGCCTTTCGAGGTCTGGTAGAATAAATATCCAATATAGGCAAATTATATCAAATTATATAAATAAAGTTCATCTCTTTGAATAAATATTAAATATCATTACGTTTGGGGTGCTCCAGGTATTACATAGGCCTGTTTTCAGTCTCTTGCCGTGGACCATATCTGTGTTTCTTTGGTCGCGATGGCTTTAAAATTTCGAGCGAGGAAGCTGGAACGCAGTTCAAAGCACACCAAAGCCCGACTCAAGCTCAATGACCCAACCGCACAGGTCTGCCGGCAGTTGGGATGATCAACGGTAGCGGCCCTCAAGCTCCACGGCACGGATGCCATGTTGAGATCAGCACTGGAAGTCCAAGTGAATTCCGATGATAGCAACATCAGCTGCTGGCTGCACTTTCAGTGGCCACAAGTCCTGGAGGGTGCGCAACGAAACGATGCCACTGTATCTTACCACCAACTGCTGGTCATGTTCCGTACTTTTAATCGCTTTCCTTTGAGGCAATCCGATCCGGGCAACTTGTAATGATTCATAGACCAACAACAAAATCAACTGTACGAGCCACTTTGGGATGAGTCCGCTTACCAGCTGTCATTCATAGTGAGGTCGTCGAATCTTAATAGACTTTACCCAGATCCAATTGCTTTAGATTCCGAATCCTAGACCCACACCCACAACATGTCATCAGCAAAGTCAGCTCCCTTCCCCAGGGCCTCTGCGTCCCGCCACTGCGCAACCCTTTCGAGCGTGCACCAGTGGAGGTAGCAGATCCAGACCCACTGAACAACTCTGCTGCAGCCATGGAACTTCCATCTGTCCAAGACTCCCAGCAGCAAGGTGGTTTGCGGTACCACATGGTGCCCAAGGTGTTTTGAGAGTCCGTAGGATACTATCACTTGCTGCGCCATGCTGCTCAAGGCATCCAAATGGTGCTGCATTCTCCTCAAATATCCATTGTATTCGTGTTGGATGTCCGTCCTCTATTTCTCCACAATTTTGGAAACTGTCCATGTCTTCTGTTTGATGCCATTGTGGATTTCACAGCCTGCAGGTTGTCTGCTGTATGGACGGTTTTTTCAGTCCAAATGCAAACACCTTTAATTTTTGCAACTCATTTCGTTGCATTGCGCAAGTCTTTTTTTAGTTTTTTTTTTAAATTTTGCACAAGCTTCCGAGGTGACTTGTTTTCGATGTAATCTCTCCTCAAGACAATATACTGTGTATATATAATTATATATATACATTAACATGATTATATGTTAGCTTTCCGTGTCCAACCAGTCTCCTCGTCTACATACTGACTAGTATATAGAAGCTCGAACTCAAAAAAGACAGCTGCATTGAAATTGAAAGTGAATGAACTCTTCAGTCAGTGAGACATGGGCGTATTCCGCCTATGTTCTCCTAAACGGATGCAAAGCAATTTCGCTAGGTGGACCAAATTTCATAGTAGACAGGATAGCCAATTAATGTTTTGTATATCAAGCTGTTCACTTTCAATAGGGCCAACAGTTCGAAGCATTCTTGTATGTCATGAATACACTTCTGGGATTTTTTGGGATCTGTTGGGCGTGTAACCTTTGGGTATCCCAGCATGGTAATCGTAAAACGTACACGAACACATCAGGGTCTTGCTTCGGCTGGGCCCCATTCCCTGACTCAAGGAATGCAAAAACAGCCAGGAGGCGGACTTGAGACTGGTGGCAAACTGATGAATAAGGGCCCCGCAGTGATGGGCGTATGTTTGGGATGGGTGCCTCAATTCCATCCAAAGTCATGACTAGTCTTCAATAGACGCAAGTCCAGCTGGATTTGTCCAAGCATGGAGGAAATACCCCAAAATGGTCATTGGTATCGTGAAGATCATGATCAACCATCGAGTATGATCCATGCGATGCTTGACAGTTGGATCAATGACGAGAACAATGGGATGGGGAATGGCACTATCAAATCATGTTTTTTAATGGTCCGCAGTAAGATGAAGCAGCAACAGGGCTTGCAATAGCCAATCATGCTTTCCTGGATGATTCATGGGAGATAGCCACCAATCTCATTCGCAACCTACGGCGGTTTCTGTACAGTTAACAAGGTGTGCCCAGCACCCATTCATATTTTATGAATGGCTGCAGAATATATAGAGCAAGTTTGGCAAATGCACGGTGGGAACATGCTTCACGCACTTTTTGTTGTGTACACTGATCGCCTTCCAGGCATGCCAGGCTTGAGTGTGAAGTCCTCCACTCCGGGTGACTCGCACACAGGTTTGGCTCCAGAGTCCACCGTTCCAATGGACTGGCACACAGGCTTGGCTGTGAAGTCCGTTCCCATGGGCTTGAACAGGGTTTCAAGTCCTCCTTCCAACTTGGACGCTTGAAGAAGCTCACAGATCTGTTTCGTGATCAGCTGCTGCATCCTGTCCTTCTCAGCTGTACCGCAGCCATGACCACTACATCTTTTCAGAAATGGCAGGAAAACCTTCTCTGCAGCCTCAATGTAGACCCTCATCAAGCTGCATGCATGAAGCACCTGTGACCCTGCCATCAGCAACTTTTCACGAGCTTCTCCAGGGTCTAGAAGCCTGTCATTGTAATGAGACGCCTTGACTACTTTGTGCACAGACTGAAAGAGATCCGCGAGGCTCAGGTTACCACAAGTCCAGCTGCCCTTATCTGGATCAGGGACCTTCTGAAACAGCTTGCGCAGCTGCTCCACTTGCTGCTTTGTACCTGAAGAGAGGCTTTCATTTGCCAAGTTCCGAAGACCCTCGTCCACCTTGTGAAGCTGATGCAACAGAGTCTTAGCCTCCTCAGAAGTTTTCTTGAAGAACTCCCTGTATTGTTCAAGTGACTCGGCTGAAGCATCTGATGCATGTGGATACCCAGAGGGAGGTATCTCCGACCTCTGCAAGGCCCTGGCAGAAGCTGGGGCAATGGAGACCAAGGCGTTGGCAAGACCTCGTAGAATCGCAATGCCGTCATCAAAGATGCCGTGGTCGACTTTGGCACAACGGGAAATCAATTTCTCCACCAAATGCCGCAAGTCCTCCTTGGGTTTCCACTCCCGTTCTTGAAACGGTGGTGGGGTGAAATTTGGCTGAGACTTGAACCAGCAGGGGAATGATATCATATTGTATCAATATATATATATATATATACATTATATATATATACATTGTCCATGTAGTATTATATAATATTATATATAGTGACTACGTATACTATATAATAAGTATGTATTATATATATATATATATGTATCCTAATCCATTCGAAGAATAAAACAATATACAATATACATCAATATACCCTTCGTATTCTGCCCCTTCACGGTCTTGATTGAAGTAGCCCTGAGTGGTAACCCCCTTACATTCGATATTCTTCATCCGACCCAAGGCGTGGGGATACCAACCAAACAAACATCTGGGTAATCGAAGGCCGCAATGATGTGCCGGCTCTACCAGTCCCAGCTTGAACATGCTTGAACTTGAACTATAGATTACCAGTGCTTGATTCTGGATGATTTCGGGAGTTTCGCCCAAGGAACCTTGATGGCTGTGAGAAGCGGTGTGTTGCCTTGCAAATCTGCCTTGTCCACATCCACATCAGGATGTTCCAGAAACAAGTCAGCCACCTGGCACAACTCATAGGACAGGCTTGGCACAGTCGATTGAGTCGGTCGATATTCAAATGGGAGGCTATGACCCACATGGCCAACAACTGGATATTGGGGAAACATGGGGAAACTGTTCTGTTTGGGGGTATCTAAAGCCATTTCTGGACCCAACATGACCCAACCCCATCTGAATCATTGCTTCTTCAACTTACATGTATTCAAATAATGAGTGATAATGATCTCTTGCTTTCAAACGGCCCAGCAGCGCGGAGCACCTCCACATGATGGTTCCGTATCGAAATGAGGAGTGGAGTGGTCCCATGCCCCGGAGTTTGATTAACGTCAGCACGGCGAGACTTCAAAAGGGTAATACACACCTCACACTCGCCCTTCATTGCTGCAATATACAAAGGGCATGCGCCGCTCTTAATGGGTAGCGTGGGATCGGCGTTCGTGTCAAGCAGCTCCCTCACAATGTCATTGTGCCCTTTCCTTGGTGCGAATCCGTTTTTGCACTCTTACGCCAAACAGGTAAACTTTAATCACGGGGGATTCTTTTGGCAGTCTTTTAGGACGTGTTTGTCACACTTCGTCCAGAAACTCTCTATTTCTGTGCACATATGTTCACATTTGTGCACACTGTGTTGGTTCGAAGCTGTGCTGAATTGTTTTGGATCTCAAGAAAATCAATCCACCAATTGAAACTGCATCCATTCCAAACTATATAAGGCCTCCATTTTAGGCAAACATGACATCATGCCAAAGGTTCTGGGAGCTGATAAAGAGGGGCGTGGCGCCGTTTGCGTTTTGTACATTAGGATCGGCTCGTTCATGCAGCAACAGTCTGAAGGTGTCCGTGTGATTATTCTGGGAAGCTATGTACAAAGGAGTTGTTTGATCATGCTTGCCCTGGTTGACATCTCCACGTGCTTCAAGAAGGTGCTGTGCAACTAGTGTATGGCCACCTGGACCACTCCAGGGGCGGTCCATGAAAAATTCACAGCGGATCTTGGTTCTTGTTTGGCTCAGCAGTGTCAACAGCCTTTGAAACCCTCTTTATAGGAATTTACCGTGACATGGCATGAAGCAGAAGCAGCATCCAACTTACAAGTTTGTGGTCGCAACGGCGCTGTTTGAACAAAATGCCTGTGTGCAATAAAAGATCAACACATCTATCTGAAGTCTGAAGTTGTTACACCCCGAGCCTTGGCTTGCAATGAACAAAGCGGTCTCCTTTGTGTCTAAGGCTTGATTCACACCTTGGTTCCATGCTGCCAGAATGTCAACCTAGACAACTTTGATCTTACAAATATATACCTAGAAGAATGAGACAGCTAAGGGGTTTAGGAGTGTTGGTCTCATTTTCAGGATGTTGAATATCAACTGAAGACATGCTGGGAGAATCTGGGAGATGTATCAATGGGACATTCAGGTCAAACTTGCGCCAACAGCGCTCGACACCCTGTGTCATCCCCTGCATTGGTTGATAGATGGTAATCGGGGTTTCCATGTTGGACTATCAGCATTCCCGTCATCCACCACCAGAGGTTCGGGTATCATCTCCAAAAACAGGACTCTTCACATCCCCCATTTGATGGTGGGATAGGCATGGTACAGTAACCTGTGTTGTTGTGCTTTGGGGTAGTAACAAGGCCCCTTAAATCGCTTTAGGCACAATTTGATGGAACTGGTACTGGAGATGGGAAACGCCTGCAAGACTACTGACTATCCAATCACAAGAGATAGTCGGCTACTGTATGCTAACGTGTTGTCTTCTTTTCCTGCAAAGCATCCGATCCCACAAAAACAACTACCATCTCTGGGCATCTCTGGGCTATATCACATTTTTGCATCCTTTGGATATAAGTTGGAGTCCACGTTCGCTGAGTAAAGTCAGTCTGCAAGGGTTGATATCCCGTAGTACAGCGTTACGAGCTATACACAACCATGCAGGAATTCTGGGCGGGGTTGCAGTCGAGAGTCTTGCACCCAGTTGGATCAAGTGATACACCACTGATTCATGCCCATTTTGTGAGGCCAAGTACAGTGCTGATGCACCGCCCTTCTTCTGGTGGTCGATCAACTGGGCGAGTTTTTAACCGCCAAGGTTTTCAGCAATATGGACTTAACCAGTTCAGCCACTTTGATTCTAGACATGATTGGAACTAAACTCAGACTCAGATTTTTTTAAAAATATCTCATGAGTCACATCATGTGCAATGGGTCAACGCTGAACGACATTAAACAACCAACCACCAGCCTTTCAGGACTCTCGGGACTTACGAGTAGGATGTACAAACCCAAGCTGCAACATCGTGGCTTTAGATGGATGACCCACACAGCTGTGCGGAAAAGATTGACTGTGCGCAACCAAACCATCACAAACGGAAAAAAATATCTCGAAGGATCTCGTGGACATGTTCATGCGTGGATCATGGTAAGGTGTTGCTTTCAAACTGCCCAATTTGTTGCCGCCTGCTGCTTTCTCTCTTCAGTCACCGGCAGTTTCTTCAGCTCCTCAGTGACCAGCTGGCGGAGGATAGGTAAGTTCTTTAGGGGCGGTAAGGATATCTTTATGCCCGATCCTGATGGGTAAGATGTTAACAACGGCTCTACTGTAAATTCAGTTTTTCCATGAGAGTTGGAGTGTGCAAACCAGCACGCCTTCATCCTGAGTGCTTGTTCATAACAAAGGGCAGAAGCATGCCACAGTGGTTGTACAAGACTTGGGCAGTTCTGCTTTGTAACAAGTCAGCGGGCATTGAAAGCTCCTTTGAAAACAGTGCTGAACAGCGTTGCCGAATTCATTCGTTCAAGTTCTGAAAACTATGGTGGGATTGGTTCACTTGGTACAGGGATGCCCAAAACGGATTGTGACAATCCTAGTTTAAGTTTAAGCTGGTAGGAGAAGCCACTAGAGGAATCAAACTGAACTCAACTAGCCATTGTTCATTATATCATATAAATATAAATGCCACAACAGACGTATAGAATATCTATATAATATCTATATATATCTATATATACCTATACCTATATATATATTATATATATAAACCTATACCTATATCTATATCATATCATATGTTTTATATATTTTTCTACTATATTATAGTGTTTTATATTATAGTGTTTTGTATTATAGTGTTTTATATTATAGAGTTTTATATTGTAGTGGTTTATATTATAGTGTTTTATATTGTAATGTTTTATATTAAAGTGTTTTATATTATAGTGTCTATATATTATATTACTGTATATTGTATTATATCATATTATATTATATTATATCATATCATATTATAAATATATACGAGTATGTATGATTTTCTGAGGCTTGTGGGTGCTTCCAAAATAAGATGTGGCTCCAAAAACATCGCGTTGTCCTTCGTGGAATAGACCATTTGAGGGACTTTGGGGAACCATCAAATTTGACACACCGAGCTGTACATTGCCAGTTCACACGATGTTTGTATTTGCATAACCATCCCATATCATCTCGTACAATGCGATTGAAACCTCACAATCGCTTATGTGTCAAGATTGGTATGGATGTAAGTCGAGCCAAGTCCATGTTGTAACCTATGTGCTGTGCCCTGAAGGTGTAACTTGGTGCGCACCAACCAGCCGCGTCAATTGGCCGAGCTACACTGGTCAAGAATTGAACGACGTCGAAATGTCCATTCTGCGCTGCCACCAACAGCGGCGCAGATCCGTCGTCGGTTTGCTCTGTCAGTTGGGTTTCTATGTCTGGCCTGTCACATGGCAAGAGTTAGACCAGAAAAATGTGAAAACTTCTTAAAGGTTGAAATGCTGCTCCGAAATACTGTGTCCAGCAAGAAAACACTGTATACCGGCGCTGCCAGCACATTTTCTGATTCAAACAATGACAACCATTTCTTCAGCTTTGACAAACATCTGATGAGAACTCGACACTCATGATTCTTGCAAGATCTACAATAGTATTGGGATTATTATTATTGTTACTATCATAATCATTATTACTACATATTACTACATATTACTACCATTGACATCATTGTTGATCATTATGGTTACGTAGTTGTTATTTATCATTATTGTCTCACTATCATCATCATTACATGCATGAAATATTTCTGTATTATGATTCTGTATGACATTACATTTGTGCCGGCTCGGACCTCGGGCTCTTGTGCTCGACATCCCGAAGGAAGATCAAAATGGGCAAACGACCGTTTTGTGCAGCAATGAAGAAGGGTGATGCACCGCCACATGACTTCTCCCTGGTGTCGGCACCTTCTTGTTGCAGGTATTTCACAACGTCAAGGTGGCCATTCTGAGCTGCAACATACAGTGGACTTGTTCCATTCTGCAGGCACATGTTTACCAAGGATTTGTTGGCAGCAACCAGGTCTTGGACAACCTCCAGGTACCCATTCTGTGCTGCAACAAATAGTGCAGTTGCTCCGCTTTTCATTGCCTTCGTGACATCCACTTTCTTCTTCAATAGAAAGCGAACAGCTTCTTGGTGTCCATTCTGCGCTGCAATCAGAATCGGTGTTGCCCCATCATTGGCGCTGAGGTTGGCATCAACTCCCGGCGCTTCCATCAACAATGCCAGCACTTTCATGCAGCCTTTTTGCGCGGCAATATAGGTTGGGGATGCACCACCATTGGTGCAGGCGTTGATGTCTGAACCAGCAAGAAGTAGACACATGGCGATGTCATCGTGATCATTCCTCGGAATGGTTGAGAGTTAAGTCAAGTCATATTCATCCACTTTGACTTACCCACTTGACCCATCCAGGAAAATAACCGCGATGCAGGGTACTGAACCCGGATCACACACTTCAAACTTGTCTGAATGTGTGGGGCGGGGGCTTGCACAGCATACTGGCAAAAATGTCCCATGCCATGACTTGCCAAAAGTTTCAAAATCATCAAAGCAAGTCGAAAAATGTGCTATGAAAGCCGGGCTTCTGGGCGGCAATGAATAGTGGAGTCGCTTTCGTGCGATTGGCTAATTTGATGTCACCATTGAACTCCAAGAGCTTCTTCACAATTCCAAAATGGCCCATCTGCGCAGCAATGAACAAGGGCGTTGCCTCGTCGTCCGTCTGCGAGTTTGGGACTGCTCCAAAGGCCAAAAGTATTTCAGCTACCTGTAGGTGACCGTTTTGGCATGAGACGTACAATGGGGTTGCATTGGTGTGCAATGCTAGGTCAACCTGAGCCCTGTGATCTAGCAAGAATCGGACTGTAGCAAGGTGTCCATTCTGGCTTGCGATAAACAGAGCCGTCGCGCCACCACTGTCCTTGGCAGATGGCATTGCACAAATGGCGGTGGGGGTCGCAGAAGCTGCAGTCTTGAATTCAGGCTAGCCTATGGTCATTTGATGATACTTGATGAATTTAGCTATTGTGACCAGAGTGACGAAGGAAGATCCCAACTATATCCGCCGACCCCAGCCGATGGCAAGGGAGAGCGCGCTCGAGGAAAAACTGTTGTCTTCTTCAGAGGTGCTTCTGTGCCTCGACAGCTATTGTTCTAGAGGGCTCAGAAAGCGACGTTCGCCATCGAGGTTACCTTGCAGAGCCCGGGGGAACCTTCACCTAGCTGGTGCTTCGGCGTGGCGGAGCCACCTCCTTGGGAGCTGCTTTTTGGCTCGACAGCTATTTTTCTAGAGGGTTCAGCAAGCAACGTTAGGCAGTACTGGCTGCGGGGCGTGGGGCCCTTCGGACTGGTGACGGTAACGTTTTTGAAGCCCCAGGCCCAATCACTCTGCCTAGGGCTAGGGGTCGGCAGCAGGTGGCGGTAGCCCTTTTTACAGTTAGGTAGATTCAACATGATACGAAACACTAGATCTTGAAGACCACCTTGACACGAAATGGTGGAAACGAAAGAAACAACAACACTGGCAACACTGGCTGCCAAACGAACGATACCTTGACCTGTAAAGCTGACGGCTGGATGTTGCTCAAGCGAACAAATTGCATTGCTTAGTCCCAAAGCCCATAGACGACAGCAATTGTAGACAGCTGGAAAGCACTTCACAATTTCAAGTTGATCAGGTGAATCGTTGCCTTTAGGTTGTTCAGATATCGTTGCCTTCAGGTTGTTCAGATTTGGGTGCGGCCGAGAGGCCTGCAAATCAAAATTTGCACATGCCAAGTACAGCAACTCGAGTTTGCGCACGTCACCATTCCTCGCCGCTTTGTAGGCTGCGGTCTCTGCTCTCTCTCCTTCGTGATCAAGGGCATCAGGATCTTGATACTCCTCCAAGTGGCCTGCGCAATCATTATACATCATGCACATGATACATCATGATACACTGATAATTACACCATTTCAATCCATTTCACATTGATTTCACATTGCCTTGGCTTGAAATTTGCCTAGCACGTGCTCATAGCTGGATGGTGGCCCTGGCCTTGATCCTGGCCTTAAACATCCTGAAACATCAAACAATGATATTCGTGGTTTCGTACCTTGCCATTTAATTTGGAGATTTCAGAGGATTCGCAGGTGCTTTCAAGTGCTTTCCAGCCTCGAAGCTCGTAGTCCGCATCAGCGCCCCGTCGCGCAGCAGCCTTGAGGAATTGTTTGGCGCGCTCTCGGTCTTCACGGAAGTTGCAGCCCAATGTCACGAAAATAATCTTGGGTTTCCCAGCACCTTCCCATGATGTGATGTTCTTTGCGACCTTGTCTCCTGAACATTACAAGCTGCTGGACCACCTTTCAAACAAACGGTGCTGTTGATCATTCATCTCTGATTGCAAACTTAGAAGTAGCAACCATGTTTGTGTTTGTAAAGAGCAATTGAAGATCATGTATTGTGTATAAGCTGTATAAGTATTATAATACCAATTAACACGAAGTGATACGAGTCGTATGAAATTGTTTCACGAGTTAAAAAGCATGCCCCAGATTGATCCGGGCATCCTATGGCTACTCGAATGGTAAAGTACGACACTCTCTCGCCGTTCTTGAATTTCATGTTTCGCACGTAATGCTTCAGGAAGGAAACAACATCAGGAGGCTCTGCAAGAAGGGATGTAGGAAGTGCGATTGGCTGTCCATTAAGACCGATGTGCAGCTCCACATAGTCAAGAAGCTTTAACAACCTGGCCAACAGGGCACCGCTCTGGGGGATGCAACTGGCACGTCCTGGCACCTTCCATAATATCAATTTGTTTTCCTTCACAAGTTCCAACAAGAATCACTTTTGTCAAGTTCGATCTTCACCCAATATTCTTTGAAGCTACTCATCGCAATGCTCAACATTAAAGACTACAGACTGAATTTGATACCGCGCGACTCTTCCGGGGCTCCAGCTTCAGTTGCTAGGTCCAAGGGAGTCTTGCCATCTGAGTCTCTTTGATCCAGGCAGGCATCGTTCTCCAGCAATGCCCTCACCACCTCCAGGTGCCCTTCCACTGCATGGAAGTGCAAAGCTGTTCGCCCACGCTTGTCTGCGAAGTTGACGTCAACTCCGGCCTTTGCCAATCCTTTGATGATTTCGGGAGTCATCTCTGTAGCTCTGAGACACACAGGATATTTGGCCAGAGCCAAAAATACAGCATCTGCCTTGGTAGCTTTGCCCATATCGGGAGAGTCCAAAGTTGAACACGCTCCGTCTGCTCCAAATAGATCATCTTCTTGGCACAACGCCGTAATCAGTTTGCCAGAGTTCAGAGCCACTACATGACGAAGAGGTGTGAGTCTCCTGGGATTGGAGCGAAGGTCTAGGCTTTTCAAATGTGTGACTGTGCAAAAGTACCTTTTGTTTCCGGGGAATCTGCCCCACCTGCATTGTAGTCCATGGAGTCCATGTCTTTAGATTGTGCGCCTGATACAAGACCTTACCATCGTCCCAACACACCCGTGTACCAAATACCCTGCTGCCTTTCTGAAGGAACATTTGTGCTATGCTATGCAGTCCAATTTAAACACATTTTCTCTTTTTGCAATGTCGTAAGCATTTGCTTAAACTTGGGCTTATGCACTGTTTACGTGCGCACAGTCCCAGCTTACACAAACATACTGGGCTATCAGGAGCTTACGCAACCCTTCCGTGGTGGGATGTGATCGAAAATGACACCCCGCCGCAGCATGTGCGTACGACAGCGCTTGCTGTGAGCTTTCAAGTGTGTTTGCCCGGCTGCCCGCATCAACGTGGTAAGGTCCTAGAAGTTCTTCCCAGAAACTTTGCTTGTGAGGGGCATCTGGGCTGCTACTTCAAAATTGAAGTGCAGCTTCCGCGCGCTTCCACGAAATCTTGAAATCCCCAAGTCGCGGCAAGCCATGCAAACAGCAGGTGCGGATGCACAACTTGCATACTATTCAATTCCTTGCACTGATCTGATGACACCACACATGTGCTTAAACGCAATGCTTACCAAACACATTCTAGACAAACCCCGCCACCTGACGTTTTGCTTGCACCAAAGGTTCTTATGACAAAGGTTTTGGATGTCGCTTAATTGGGCAGCTCCATTCTTGGGAGTCCGGAGATAGGCTTATCGGCTATTGCGACGACAGGCAGGAACGTGTTTGTGGAAGAACATAGGTCTGTTCCGAAACTGCAAGCCCTGGGTACAGTACAGTAGCTGGATGTACCTGGAATATAGATGTAAAATGATGTAAATCCAAGGTTCTCATGCTGTGGCTGCTGTGGATGCCGGTACTCTTGATTCAAGTCCACTCCGCCTTTGATCAACGTCCAGAGCCAGACATCGCCTTCTCTGACAAACTTTTCCATTGCCTGGTGCAGCCCCACCACCTGCGATAACGGTAGCTGAAACTGGAGCTATACAGGAGGCTCCCATTTCATTCATTACCTCCGCCAGAAAAGCCCATGAATTAGGGGGCACAACGATGATGGTGGGCGACCAGTTTGATCAGCCCTGAAAAGACAAACTCGTTGCTCAAATAGAGTATGAAAAGTGCTGTCATGATCTTTCATGCATCTCTTGGTTGGGGAGTGCAACAATGCACCTGGAAACCAACCTTGAAACAAGGAAAGAACCTCATCTGTGAAAATTGAGAAGGTAAATCGAATCTTGATAAGCACAACAAACACACTCGCCAAGGGGTTGAATGGCTCAAGAAGTGGCTCAAGCTTGGTTTGCAGAAGCTTCTCAAGGTGATAGATGTGTCAAGTTAAGGTTCTTGGGAAAGCTGTGGAAGATCTTAGTTTACAATTTGGACCTGCTTTGCTATGGGAATGCGCCTGCTGGAGTTTGTGAGACTTGTCCAGCAGCTCGAGCAAGGAGGTCGATTGGCTGAGATGGGTCTGGTTGGCATCGATGAAGGCCTCGAGGGTGCGATAGAAATCGACTATGGCAGGGCTCACGTCAGCGGACTGCAACACATCATTGAAGTGGCGGTCGTAGTTGAGCTCTTTACATTCAAACTGATGGGAAATGCCACCTTTTTCAGCTGTGACCATCGCTAGCTCCTTGTCGCGCCGTACGTCCTCTGAAGCAAACAGGCATGCACGGCCATCTTGTTGGACTGCTGCAATCACAACCTCCCTGTCACTTTGGAGTTCCTCTGAAGCAAACTGCAGCGCAAGGCCATTGTTTCGCACAGCTGCAATCACGACTTCCTTGGTGTTCTGGAGTTTCTCCGAAGCCAATTGTAGTGCAAGGCCATCTTGTTGGACGGCTGCCATGACTGTTTCCCTGTCACTCCGGAGTTTTGGACAGGCAAACTCCACGCTAAGAAGGCACCTTCGCAAAAAGATCATGACAGCGACATCTGTCCGTTTGAACTCGCTAAATACCTCTTCCACAAACTCTGCAGCAGCCCTACATTTCTCTTCATCTGGTACACCTTTGGCACATTCGTAAATCTTGCGTGCAGTCAGAGCCAGGTTCCCTTGCAGATCCTTGAAGGTGCCTTTCTCACCCACTGAACTGCTTGCGGCTGGGGCCTGCAGTTTTTGTCTCTTCTTGTCCGCTTGCTGGTCCACAGTGGTGTAAAAATCTCTAATTTTCGTGGCCAATCTGTGAGCCTTCTCGGAAGTAATGAGGCTCAGCAGCTCTCCCCATCGCTTGGCAAACAGGTCAGTTTTCTCGTACATTCTATCCATGACAGCTGTGAAACCTGGTGAAGGTATAGAGTTCTTTGCAGCGCTTTTTCGCCCACCTGGACGCCTGCTGGAGCACGCCGAGTTGTCAAAGTTTGTGGCTTCAACTGCAACTTTCTTCTCCTTCGCAACACAGAAGCAATGATCTGTGACTTTGTCTATCAGAGTCATAACAGCTTTTTGAATGGAGTCATCTAAAAATTCTCATGAGAAGTGGTTGGAGGATCTTTAGGACCATCTTAATCACGGGAGCCCTATGCCATTTGCTATTCACACGTTGGAGGGGGACACCCTATTGGAACACTTGTCCACTAGAACATCATCGGACACCGGGAGATGTATCTGTCAGAATTCTCGGAAGACGCAATTAATTGCTTGGAGATGCTATAGAGATCTTTAAGGTATCCTACAAAAAAAAACAAAAATCACCTTTTTGGGAGAGATGGCAATGAGATCCTGGCTGTTGCAAATTCTAAAGAGGTCTTTTGGAGCCACCTTGCAGAGTTTCTTGAAGAGATCTTCTATCGAGATTTTGCATATTATTCTATAGATTTCTATAGTAGAGCAAGGATACTTGGAAAGGTTGCAAGTGGAGTACATAGAGTATATGTATGGATATGTTATGTTGCAAAAATGAAGAACAAATGTTGAAGATGTTCGCTCTAAGGATGTTGCGAAGGACATTGGGGAGATCCTGTACAGAGATCTTGCAGCAGTACTTGACATGCGGAAACCAATTCTTTAAATCTCTCTCTACAATGCTTACGGTGTCTGTGCGACATTCACGTCCTTTCATAGTTCATCCATGTGGTGGTTTCGCAGTTTGAGTAGCCCAAATACTATCAAATACTCAACCCTGCAATTTTTGACTCTAGGTCGTAATAACACGCATCGTTCTACGTTTGGGCGCCCAAACAAGTTTGACATGGTTAAAGGTGGCGATGCTGTGCCGTGTGGGTTGGAAGGGAAGTGCAACAACTTATGGTTACATTTAAAAAAAATCTACCAGCTTCGCGACCCTCAAACTCTGGAGGACGCCATCAGGTATGGATACTTGTGGTACGAGGAGTCCGCTGAAAGTCGCAGCGGGTTCCAGCTCTTGTTGTGCCAGCTCCAGCGGTTCATAGTAGGGTTTACAAAAAGGGATCAGGAAAGAATGTAGGACCCCTTAGGTTTAGCAGCTTGAGTTGCATGATCTCCTTATGTTTTAATTATCCAGTTTGGACTTAAGGTCTTTCAATTTCAAATTGGAGAAATATGATATGACACGACACTACATGTGTTCCTGTAAACAAGCCTGTTTGCTCGTGCACTTACATGTCTGTACAGTATGTGATGTGCAAAAATGGATCAACGACGACAACGATATGGGAAACGATGACAATAGATTGATACATAATGTAGTGACGCCCTTTACCACCCCGGCCCTCTCAATTTCTAGACACTGAAATCAAAATTCTGAGTTTGCAGCAAAGGGAAACCTACGACCCAGTACTGTTGATGGATCTATGTAGCACTTTGGTGACTCGGGGGGAATGGGCTCATTTCGCTGCTCCAGCCGCCCCGGCCTCCACAACATCGTCTTTCGGTTCGACCTGTGACAGAATAAAGTGTGGCAAACAGTAAATAGAAATGATGGCTCTATATATATATACATATAATTTATATATATAATATTATATATATATAAATTATATAATATATTTATGTATATATATAATTATGGTGAATGAAGTGACAAGCATGAAACAAGTGTTGGGCAAATCTACCTGAGGTACAAAGTGGACCTCAAAAGAAGGGGTCTAGTGCAACAACACATGTGCAAGGGCGAAACCATTGATGTCACTCTGAAAGAACTGATGAATACCGTGTCTTATCCAATACAGCAAAATGTTCAATACAATCTGTCACAATGTAACATGACCCAACCTGAGAGCAAACATGCCAGGACCACGAAATGCGCTGGAGATGCAACTGAATTCGCCTAACGAGAGGTTTTGCACAGAAAAATGAAAATATGTTTGGCTGGTGATTGTCAAAATAAGCACCATTCACTCTATAATATGTATATGTATATATGTATAAATATCATATACTATAATTCTTATATATATTATAAATATCACAATCTCATATTGAATATATTGATAATAAATGATAATAATCTGTTTTGGCTCCTTGCCCTCCTCCTACTCCTCTGCTTGCTGCTCACCCTCGTCCTCTTCCTACTGCTCATGACCAACACAACCACACTGGCTATGATCAAGATTATCGACACTCAGAAATCAAAAAAAAACATCAACAGCAGTCACCATATTCATGCCAAGAGCACCAGCCAAAGTGTTCTCATAGATGTGAGAGTCGTCGTTTCAGAATATTCACTGACATGCATCATCTTAGAAGAGTACGTCGGGTTGCCCGCTTGCACAACTGCTGGGGGCGCCCAACACCAAAAACAACCAGAATTCGTAGCATCATACCCAGCACCATTGAGTTCAAGCACGCATGCAGCATGTCCCCAAGATTACGAAGCAGCATTGGATTATTTATCAACAGTCGCGACTGTATCAACAGTATTATCAGGAGGGATCCTGCCGGAATGGACAAGTTCCATCTTTCAGCTGAACTCCTCTCTGCTTTTTTGGCAACACTTTGGGGGGCAGCATCAGCAAGCAGCTCACACTTGTGGATGCATTTCTGCCAAGGTCACCCCCAATAAAAGTATCGTTTCTTCTTGCCAGCTGACCTCCTCGTGCACTTTTTTGGGGCGTTGCCGGCCCTGGGCCATGGCGCTGGATGAGAAATTGAAACTCCATCAAGTGGCCATGAAATATACCTATATATGTAGATCTTTGCGAAGGACATTAGCCCGAGGCTGTCCTTAATTTCTGCCCGGGCAAGAATTCCGGCCCACAGGTGATTTTTTCAGCCCGAATCTGCTTTGTCAAATTTTGGGTCTGTCAATATACCATGTAGTGAATCATTTTACACAACCATTTTGTGGTTGTCCAAACCCCCATCAAATAACGCCCGATTCCTTTTCACTCATTTCACATTTTTCACCAAAATCCGTTCAAAAAAAATATTCCGTTTTGGAATGGTTCATTGTGTTTTTTTCGAATGTCTGGGGTTTCTCACCCAAAATTGGCTAAAACCGCTCGAATATAGAAATTTGCCCGCAGGCTGTTTTCCTGCCTAAAACCCATTACTACCATCATGTGGGTCCCTAGCGACAGCACACGGCCGGAGTATCATTCCTGTGTTTGCCTGTTACGTATTGTTACGTGGCAAATAGGGCCGTAGGTACTCGGTCCATGGAAGCTAAGTGGTTTCCAGTGCCAATCCTTCGAGTTTGAGGCCCTATTTTCCTGCTGACATGAGAATCTCAACACCAATATCTTGGGCCGCCTGGGGTTGCTAAGAAACCCTGAAATATTCTGCATCATGTGTAGATGCTCAGGATTCCAGGGGTAGCACTACAGAACCATTGCTTGACCAACATCTGCCTGAGGTGCAGTGATTCCTACCTAGTCCTGGTATATAGATTTCACTCGCGACATCTTGCGACCTTTCAACTTGAAATAAAAAGAATGGTCGACAATAATGGTATCAAGCAAAAACCAGGTAGACTTCAATCACAATCAGGATGATGGGACGAGTCTTGAAAGGCCTTGAATTTTGAACCTCGAGATGACCCACTTGCGCGCCCTGTGCCTCGGGGCTACTAGTCCCAGCGGAAGGCTCGATCACCTGTTGCAGTTGGTTGGTTTGAAGCTAATCTGCACTTGAGACACTTGAGCGAGACTGCGATACAACATCTGTTTGATGATGCATGAGCTCACACTTGCCGACTGCTTGCGATGGGGCAAGCACTTTAACTGAATTCTGTCCAAGAAGCCGTATACTGTGCGAAATCCATGCTCTAGTTTGGAGGGCACACAAAAATTTCTTCAAGCTGGCGTCAGTAAAAACAAACACTAATCACAAAGATGTATACTTGTCAGAACTGGTTCAGTCTCACTGAACATGCTTGCGCGATGTTGCGAAATAATTAGAATGATGATACTACATGATATGACTACATGTTGCTGGTCGCGATGTTTTTGCATTGGAATATTGGTCTTGACATGGCATGTAGCTATTGCAGCTTCCGTGTCATGGTCTTTGTGAACTCCGTGGATCAGTTTACTAAGCCAGGCTTGATGGCGTCAGGTTGCACACACCGCATCAGACAAAATGTTGTTGGATATACTGCGATAGATATACCCTCTAATGTGAGTTTAAAATATACAATTGTTTGTGTGGGATTACCTGCACCCTCATGTGGATGCCAAATTATTGCCTTTACTGGAAAAATTGGTTTTGGATATTGGCGCATGTTTCCAGGGGAGCAGCGGCCATTTTTTGTGTTTGCTCAAGTGGTGGGCTTATGATGGGGTTCCTGATCTGATTCATGCAAATCAAAAGCACTGAGATCATCCAAATTGGTAGGAAATGTAGCATCTCACAATCAAAATCTGCCACAGCC